>FWWL01004371.1_pt1 | contig 23970 bp, 22 predicted proteins | sample 2228331 | NCBI WGS metagenome assembly FWWL01 (sample SAMEA103939775, study PRJEB20133) | metagenome | reverse complement strand
GCGTTCACTCTGAGCCAGGATCAAACTCTCCATACCACATAAACCTATCCACCACTACAGGCGCCACTACCTAGTTTTCAAAGAACGAAGGATTTTTTAGTGACAAAAACTCAATTTATATTTTAATTACTTTTTATGTCCTGTCAAGAACTTTATTTTTTTGTTTTTTTATTAACCTCACCCTTGAGGCGAAGGCTTTACTACCAGAAATTACCCCCAAAGGTCAAGAAAAAAATTAAATTATTTTTAACCTGTGCACTCTTTTCTTACCAGCCTTTATTAAAAGATCCCCACCACTGGCAAGGTTGATATCCAACTTGGCATTGACGTCACTGACCCGCACGTTGTTTATGTAAGCCCCACCTTGCTCAATGAGCCTCCTTGCAGAACTCTTGGAAGAACAAAGGCCAGTTTCAACTAAAATCTCATACACAAAAATCCCTTGCTCCAGTCTGTCTTTTGAAAGGTTGGTAGTAGGTATTAGCTCATCTTCAGAGGAATAGTCCCTAGGTATCTTGCTAGATGGAATAACATCCTCCGGAATCTTTACCCAACCAAAGATGTTACAAGCAGAAGCATAGGCTTCCTTCGCACTTTCATGGCCATGGACTAAAGCTGTTACCTCATAAGCAAGAATACGCTTAAAAATATTAAGCTCCTCGCCCTTAAACTCAGAAACTATAGCTATCTCATTCAAAGGAAGAAATGTAAAAAGCTTCAAAAACCTTTCAACATCTCTATCATCAACGTTTACCCAATACTGATAGAAATCAAAAATTGAGGTTTTTCCCCTGTCAAGCCACACAGCACCCTGAGCGGTTTTACCCATCTTTGAACCAGAAGCCGTCACTATAAGAGGGAAAGTAATTCCATAAGCGGTTTTCCCTAACTTTTTCCTTATGAGCTCAACCCCTGCAACAATATTTCCCCACTGGTCACTTCCGCCCATCTGGAGAAAACAGTCATACTCCTTCGCTAAATAGTAAAAATCATAAGCCTGAAGAAGCATATAGTTAAACTCAAGAAAGGTAAGCCCTTTTTCAAGTCTTTGCTTGTAACTTTCCGCAGAAAGCATCCTGTTTACGCTAAAATGACAACCAATGTCCCTAAGGAATTCAATATAATTTAATTCAGTAAGCCAAGAAGCATTGTTCAAAAAAAGAGCTTTTCCCCCTTCAAAATCTAAAAACTTGGAAAGTTGCTTCTTTAATCCTTTAGCGTTATGCTCAATATCTTCTTTGGTGAGAAGTTTTCTCATCTCGGTTCTTCCACTAGGATCACCAATGAGCCCTGTGCCTCCACCAATAATAGCAATAGGGCGATGCCCCCACCTCTGCATATGAACTAGAGAAAGAATTGGCACAAGACTTCCAATATGCAAACTATCAGCTGTTGGATCAAAACCTATATAGCAAGTGGAAGGTTTAAAAAGATATTCTTTTACTCCTTCTAAATCTGTAACTTGTTCAATAAAACCACGACTTTCAAGTTCATCAAAGACATTCAAAGCTAACTCCTCCCCCTATTTAGCATAATCTACAGCTCTTGTTTCTCGTATTACTGTAACCTTTATCTGACCAGGATATGTCATCTCCGACTCTATCTTTCTGGCAATGTCCTTACAGAGCATATAAATTCCCTCATCATCTACCGCATAACTTTCAACCATAACCCTAAGTTCCCTTCCAGCCTGAATGGCATAGGCCTTACTTACCCCAGGAAAACTAGAAGCAATACGCTCCAGATTTTCAAGCCTTTTTATGTAAGTTTCAAGAAGTTCTTTCCTTGCACCAGGTCTTGCACCAGAAAGAGCATCGGCAGCCTGAACCAAAATAGCAAGCACACTTTCAGGCGCAACATCGTCATGGTGAGAAGCTATGGCATGAACAACCGACTCAGACTCTCCATAACGGCGGGCAATCTCTGCTCCTATTAAGGCATGGGGTCCTTCCATCTCATGATCTACAGCCTTGCCTATATCGTGGAGAAGACCAGCCCTTCTGGCCTCTTTTTGATCTAACCCTAACTCAGCAGCCATAATACCACATAAAAAGGCAACTTCTATAGAATGCTCCAAAACATTTTGAGCATAGCTGGTTCTATATTTTAGCTTCCCAAGAAGCCTTATCAGTTCACTATGGAGACCATAAACACCAACATCAAAGGCTGCCTGTTCCCCTGCCTCTCTTATGCTTTGCTCTATCTCTTCCGTAACCTTACTAACTACTTCCTCTATTTTCGCAGGATGAATCCGACCATCTGAAATAAGCCTTTCTAAAGCAACTTTGGCAACCTCTCTTCTGATAGGATTAAATGCTGAAAGAATAACCGTCTCTGGCGTATCATCTATAATAAGATCCACTCCCGTAACAGCTTCAATAGCCCTAATATTTCTACCTTCCCTTCCTATAATTCTTCCCTTCATCTCTTCATTTGGAAGATTTACAACAGAGACAGTCTTCTCAGCTACATACTCCCCAGCATATCTTTGAATAGCAAGAGCTATAATCTCTTTCGCCTTCCTATCAGCCATATCCTTTGCTTCAGATTCAATCTTTTTAACCATTAATGCTGCCTCTCTTCTTGCTTCATCTTTTATGGACTCTATAAGCATTTGTTTTGCTTCTTGGGTGGTCATCTTGGCAATACTTTCAAGAAGCTTCTTCTGCTCATCCACAAGCATTTCCAGTTCTTCCTGCTTTCTTGCAACATCCTTACCGAGCTTCTCTATTTCCTTTTCTCTTTTGGAAAGCTCTTTTTCCTTAAGCTCGAGAATATCAGCCTTTCTCTCGAGATTCTCTTCCTTCTGCATTAACCGTTTTTCTAAACTCTGAAGCTCTCTTCTGGTCTCCTTGGTTTCCTTCTCGAAATCTGCCTTCATCTGAATAAGAACATCTTTTGCCTGAAGAATTGCCTCCTTCTTTATGGTTTCCGCTTCTTTCTTTGCTCGATCTAGAAGCTCCTTAGCTTGACTTTCAATCTCCTGAAACCTCTGTTTCTGAAGATACTGATAAATGTAAATGCCCACCCCTGCTCCAGCAACAACTGAAACTATAAAGAGCATCACCATTAAAGCTGTCATAATTCTCTCCTGAAGCTTAGAAATATGACAATGCTGTCCGAAGGGACAGCATATCCACACTTTTGATTAAACGATAAAAAAATGAGAGTTCAAGGTATTGAGAGCTGAAGAAAACCTGAAAAACCTCCGGGATGCCGTGTCAGTAGTCGGTCTAGAACCGAATCAACTAGGTGGGTGCCACATTACTCCTTTAGGGAGTTTCCGGAATAAAAAAGAAGGAAACTCCACACCAGAGTAAGAGGCGGCTCCCAATAATTAGGGTGTTGGCTCAGAGACTTTCTACCGATCACCAACATCCCAGAGGTATATATGTAAAACCTACTCTAGGTTCAGAAATCTCTCAACATCTGAACTTCTCATTTTTCAATAGAATTTTATTCTCTTATGAGAAAAGAAGTCAAGCTTATTTCATTGAAAAGTCCACCAACAGAAGAAAGCTGGAAGGTCACGAGCCTTCCAGCAATATTCTAACTTATCATTTGTTTAATCTTATCTATGAGATCAGTAACTCTAAAAGGCTTGTTTAAAATTTCTATCTTGCTTTCAAAATTTTTAATCTTTGAAATTATATCCCTGTTGCCTATGTAGCCAGTAGTAATGATTACTGGCGTGTCCTTTCTAATCTTAACCAACTCTTCCAGACACTTATCTCCACTTAATCGGGGCATGTTTATATCAAGAATGACAAGGTCAACTTCATCGAAACATTCTTTAAACTTTTCAATTAACTCAATTCCATCACAACAGGTCAACACCTTAAACCCACACCTTTCCAAAGCCTTCTTGGCAAGTGTTCTTACTGTTGGGTCATCTTCTGCCATGAGAACGGTAATCCCATAACCAACTAAAGACTCCAGCCTATAATAATCTTTCTGGAAGTGGTTTTCCTCATCTCTAGATACCACCGGTAAATAGACCTTGAACAAAGTTCCCTTACCTAGCTCACTTTCACAGCTTACATAGCCTTTATAAGATCTTACTATGTTCTTGACAACGGTAAGACCAAGGCCGTTTCCAGCAAGCTGGGATTTAGTTGTAAAAAAAGGATCAAAGATCCTTTCCAGGTTTTCAGGTTCTATCCCACAACCGTTGTCTTCCACTTTAATAATGAGCCAATCTGAACCTAGTGGAAAAGTTTCTAAATTAGAAGCATACTCTGTTTTAACTCTTATAAAACCTTCTTTGTTATCAGAAACGGCATCCCTTGCATTTGTAAGAAGGTTTAACACCAGCTGTTCTACTTGACCTATTTTGGCATATAGGCCTAAAGAATCCGATTCAAAGGGCTCGTAGCTTTCTTCAACTACTATATACTTAGGAAGGGTTGCTCTGAAAAAAGATACGATGTTTTTTATTTCAGTATTTAACCTGTTTAAACTTATAAAAGAAAGCTCTTCCGGTTTTGATCTTCCAAGGCTTAAAACTCTCGCAATCATCTGGTAGGCTCTATTTACAGTCTCTTTAATCTGGGAAATATAAGATCTACTTTCGTCGCTAGTTATGGTTTTTTCGTCTATTAGTTCAGCGCAAAGGGAAATCTTATGGAGATAATTGTTAAACTCATGGGCTATCCCGCTAGCAAGAGTTCCCAAAGCCCCTAGTTTCTGTGATCTTCTTAATTGTGCCTCTATTTTTCTTCTATAAGTTATATCATTGGCTATTACCATACCAGCAGGTCTTCCATCTTCTAAAGTTATCATGCCTATAATAAGTTCTACTGGTTTTTTAATATTGTCCTTCGTAATTACGTTTATCTCATACTTGATGACATCACGAAAACTCTCTTCAATCCTTCTACTCGCAAACATCCTTATAAGGGGCTGATCCTTGGGTTCAACCATTTCCCAAAAAAACATGTTATAAAGTTCTTCCTTCGAATAACCTGTCTCCTTAACAGCAGCATCATTTGCATAAATCCATTTTCCGCCCCGATGAATAAGAATGGCTACAGGAAAAATGTTCGCAACATCGATAAATCTTAAACTTTTAATTAACTCACCATCTTGTAAACTACTCCCCCTTATGACCATCTCCTTGAGATATACCCTCCTTGCCTACAGAACTCTAAAATTGAACCAATTTAGCATTATTAACTCTAAAAGCAAGGTCAAAATTACAATTCAACAATTTCTGGCTCCAAGCTACCAGGATAGCCCAAACCATGTAGAAATCTAAGCTGTTCCCAGCTATCAACGCCATGAAGTTCCGAGAGTTTTTGAGAATTGATTTTGCTAAAACTAGCAGAATCAACAGAAAGAGCGGAAAATCCAGCAAAAATACCAACGTCTGGACTTATTAATTCTGCCTGCATAGCTCCACAGTCGCATATAGTGCTAAGGGTCACAGCGAAGTTTATAAAAGCCACTTTGCCAGGTTTAAAAGTGCTCAAAACAGTGTTAGCAGCAATTGCAAGAGCCTGACATAATCTTTCTTTGTTTCTTAGCTCGATGACACCATTGGGACAGGCCTGACCACATATAGGACAACGCATACACCGAGGATCATCTATCACCACTACATTGGTGTCGAGATCAACCTTAGGAATTCCCATCCTGCAGGCCTTTACACAAGAACCACAACCATCACACTTTTCCACATGCAATATCATATCCACCAACCTATGTTGTTCCAGCTTAGATTTTTTAGAAACTCCACCCATACCAAGATTTTTTATAGCTCCACCGACTCCAGCAAGAGGGTGTCCTTTAACATGAGTTACAACAATCATTGCATCAGCTTCACAAAGAGCACCAGCTACCTCAATTTCCTTAATGAGAGACTGGTTTGTAGGAAATGACTTAACATAACCACCCTTAAGCCCATCGGCTCCGATGAAGTAGCCAAAACCAAAACCATTGGCTAAAGCTGTTTCATAGTGGTCATAGCCGTTACATCTTTTCTCAGGATAATAAGTGGTAGTATCCGTAAGAAAGGGTTTACCGCCTTTTTCTTTCACTTTATCCATTATCTGCTTTATGAAAAAGGGTCTTATGTAGTTAGGATTTCCCAGTTCACCTACATGAAGCTTTATGGCTACCAAATCTCCTTTTTCTACCACATCGAAAATGCTACTTTTGTTGTAGAGCTTTTCGGCCTTTCTTAGCATGTTGCTAAAGGGGTTCCACTTGGCGAAATACACTTTGTTGTAATCCATTCTATTCCTCCTTCCCTAGAGGTTTGGAAGTTTCAGTTACTTCCTTCCCTTTTGGAATATAGATTATTATTTTTTCTCCATCTCTTATCCAGCCATTTTTTTCCCGGATTAGCTTCATCCTATAGGCTGGATCGGTTCTAAAACGCTGGATCTCCTCGAAGAGATTTTTGTTTTCTTCAACAAGAGTTTCTAATTCTTTGGTAAGTATCATAAATTGAGCCTTTTTATTGAGATAGCCCTTAAGGCCAGAAGGCGAAAAAAACACAGCGTAAAACAAAACAATCAGTAAAAGTATCATAAAGATCAAAAAAAACCTGGGCAAATAATCCATAGAAAATTATCCTTTTGCTATTTCAGGAATTTTTACAGAGGGAAACAACTCAGGATTGGTATGGGGAAGGAAAAGGGCACCACGGAATTCATGCATAAGTTCCACATTAACATTAAGCTCTATATAGGTTATTTTGGAACATATTTCTTCTATGTCCTTGAAAAGATTTCTATTTAAAAGAAGCATCGAAGCACCAAGACCTGAGGTATTGCCTAAGGCAACAAACTTATGGATGGGAATGTCAGGAAGCATCCCTATTTGTATTGCCTTAACGGGATCAATATGGCTTCCAAAGGTTCCAGCCACATAGAACTTTTCTACATTCCTTATGTCAAGCCCAACTTTTCTGGCTATTATATTAAGAATAGCATACATGGCAGCCTTTGATTTAAGCAGTATTGAAATATCAATGTCGGAAATCATAAGATCTTTGCCATCATAGGTTTCATTAGCAAAGGCTACAATAAAACTCGTTCCTTCCGGAGTAACCACTATTCTTGGATGGTTGATTTTAGTATTAATCTTTCCTTGAATAGTTAAAAAGCCAACTTGAAACATTTCAGCTATGAGGTCTATTAAGCCAGAGCCACAGATACCCTTTGGTTTTTCATCGCCTATGGTGTGATAGGTAAGTTCTAAGGTGGCAGGGTTTATCCGAACTCTATCTATAGCACCCGGCACTGCCATCATGCCCCTTTCAACCACTCCACCTTCAAGGGCAGGACCGGCTGCTCCAGCACAGGCAATCAGCCAGTCCTTGTTTCCCAGAACAACCTCAGCATTTGTCCCAACATCTACAAGTATAGATACCTCCTCTTGGAGATACATACCAGATGCAAGGATTCCAGCAATAACATCACCTCCAAAATAGGAGCCCACATTAGGGAAAACATAAACAATGCCTTTCTTATGTATATTCAATCCAAGATCACGGGCTTCGAACATTGGAAATTTGTTAACCGATGGAATATAAGGCTCTTTGCAGATATTGGAAGGGTTTAAACCAAGAAAAAAGTGGCTCATTGTGGTGTTTCCGGCAACAGTAAGAGCATAAATGTCATCAGGAGAAAATCCGAGCTCTTTAACGGTTTTTTCTATGACTTCGTTAAAACACTTGATAACAAGGCTTTGAAGTTCTTTTATTTTATCTTCGTTGTTGGCATATATTATTCTACTTAAAATGTCTTCCCCGTAAGGTATTTGAGGATTTGCAACGGAAGTCTTATAGAGGGTTTCACCCTTTTTCAAATCCAGAAGATAGAAAGCTATACGGGTGCTTCCAAGGTCGAAGGCTCCCCCCAAAATAGGACATTTTCCACTGGATGAATCAACAATCTTTAGAATTTCCCAATATCTCTTTTTAAATCCAAATATGGCAACTCCTTCAAAGTTGCTTGATCTTACGGCATCTGCAAAATACCTAAGATCTGAGGGGGTTATGCTGTCTATATTTACAGGTTCAATTCCCTCTTTTATCATGTGTCTTACGAACCTATCCCAATCTCCAACATTGTCTTGAAGGGATGGTTTCGGCAAACTAAACCTCCAATCTACAACGAGAGATTTACCAAGATCTTTCATGCTGGAATCTCCCTTTATTTCCAAACTATCGGATGACATCTCATTACGTTAACCATAAACTCAGTAATTCCAAATACCATAAACTCTGAAAGTTTAAAACAAAAGGCATCGTCAAGCTTTTTGAGAGAAGCACTTAATATGGGAGAAGGTTCTATATTGACAGCCCTACATTGATCACTTTTTGGATGGCAAAGCCATGGAGGTTCAAAGCTTACATGCATTCTACAAACCAGAGGTCTAAACTCGTAAACCTCACAAAGTCCTGAAGACTTATCTAAAAATGAGCATAGTATCATTTTCTTTGAATATGTTTCCAGCATAGTTTCCAGAGAATCTCCAAAGTCTTTGACTAGCTCTGATAATACTTCGCCCCTGTCTAACAGTCTGGGAAGATAAAGTCTTTTAGAGGAAGAACGCCATATTCCATGGTAAAGGTAAATATATTCAATAGTCGATATACCAGAAGGCATCTGATAACAGCAAAGGTGACATCCCATCTTGCACGTAACCTTCCTTGATTCCTTTCTAGATGAAATAAAGCGCAGGCATGACTCATCAAAAAGTTTAAAAAATCTATCGGTAAGTTTTAGGACGCTAAGGGGAAGACTCTTTGTCTCTGGCAATTTGTATAAAGCGGTTTTATGAAAAGACATTATATCTTCTATTAATCTGGTCATAAGTTCTTGAAGATTTGTAAGCGGCATAATTATTTCCATATTTGTAGTTTTTGCCAATATTAGTCCAATTTGATGAGTTGTAAACGAAATTTTAATTAATTATGTCTTGACACTTTCTAAATTTTTCTTCTAATGTAATAGTGGTATTAAACTAAAAAAATTGTCATTTTGTAGCGAAAAGGAAATTCATCTTTCGTTTTCCTTTGATGGCAAGTGGTAAAAATTCTCTAAACCTTTTAAATGATGGAGAGAGTTATGAAGGAGCTTAAGGAATTGGTTACAGTCATTGCTAAATCTCTAGCAGAACATCCAGACAAAGTGGATGTAAGAGAAATTGAAGGGCAAAACACTTGTGTTATCGAGCTTAGAGCAGCAAAGGAGGATTTAGGGAAGATAATTGGCCGTGAAGGTCGGAATGCCCACGCAATTAGAACAATACTGAATGCGGCAGCTACCAAGCTAAAAAAACGGGCAGTTTTAGAAATTATTGAGTAAATGGATAGCCAGGTGCAGGAGGGAATATCCTCCAAAAAGCCTGATTGCTTCGGGGTGGCGAGTAAAGTTTGCCCAAGAAGCGAAGAAGGTTTTATAGAACCTAACAAAGAATGCCTTAATTGTGTTTATCTTAGGGAGTGTTTAAAACAAGTCCTTATAGAAGATGGTGTGCTTATCCCTCCACCAAGCGAAAGGCCTTTTGTTAAAAAGGTCTTTCGCTTCCTAAAAAGATGGTCAAAATTAAAAAAGACCTCCACCCTTCCTTCGTAACAACAATGTAACAATCCCGAAAATATCCTGTAACCTTGCCTTTTTATTCTCTTAGTTACCATAACAAGCGAGAGGAAAAACTTATGGACACTATCAATGTAGTGGCTTTTGTGTTCATTCTCGGCTTTGTATCCTACTATATGGGCTATAAAAGGGTTTTTCAAATCTCTCGCAAAACCAATATAAACATAAGGCGCTTTCATTCAAGACCCAGATATTACGGCCTGTTTTTACTAATGGTATCAGCCCTTCCCTCTTCAATTTTAATCTTTCTTTGGCTAAGTATAGAGCCCTTTTTAATAAACAAGCTAATTTTAGCCAAACTCAAAGAAGTATTGCCCAACCTCACTAAAATGGAACAATCCCTCTGGCTAGATAAGGTAAAGGCTATAGCCTCCGGAAAAGGCGGATTTTTTACTCAAGATCCAAATTCAGATATGCTCGTTAGTTACTACCTTTATCTTAAAGATCTCAGTAGAAAAATGCTTGCTGGCTCTGTCACAATAACTGGTATTGGCTCTCTGATCGTATTTATAAGGAAATTATCTCCGGTTTTTCGAGCAAGGCAATATGTTGAACAAATCATAACAGTTCTTCTTGGATGCTTTGCGGTTTTTGCTATTTTTATAACTTTAAGCATTGTTGTATCCGTTCTTTTTGAATCATTAAGGTTTTTCAAAGTTATTCCCTTCTGGGATTTTTTATTAGGAACCCGCTGGAGCCCCCAGATTGCTATAAGGGCTGATCAGGTAGCCAGTTCTGGTTCCTTCGGATCGATACCTGTATTTGTGGGAACCTTTTTAATATCTTTTATAGCCCTTGCTGTAGCTGTGCCTACGGGACTACTCGCCGCAATATACATGTCCGAATATGCCTCAAGATCCACAAGGAAAATCGTTAAACCCCTTATGGAAATGCTAGCGGGAGTTCCCACTGTAGTTTATGGTTTCTTTGCTGCTATTATAGTTGGTCCAACCATTAGATCAATAGGAGAAGGCCTCGGTTTAAGCGTTTCCTCTGAAAGTGCCTTGTCTGCAGGGCTTATAATGGGTTTTATGATTATACCTTTCATATCCTCCGTATCCGATGATGCCATAAGTGTAGTTCCTCAGTCTCTTCGAGATGGAGCCTTTGCCCTCGGATCAACCAAATCGGAGATGATAAAAAAGGTTCTTCTTCCTGCCGCCCTTCCTGGCATAGCGGGAGGGGTGCTTCTTGCGGTATCAAGGGCTATCGGAGAAACTATGATAGTTGTTATGGCTGCAGGACTTAACGCAAATCTTACCTTAAACCCTTTTGAGTCGGTTACAACAGTAACCGTCCAAATTGTTACGCTTCTTACAGGCGATCAAGAATTTGACAGTCCCAAAACCCTAGCTGCCTTTGCCCTCGGCCTAGTGTTATTTGTAATTACCCTAACCCTGAACATAGTAGCTCTTTACATTGTAAGAAAATACAGGGAACAGTATGAATAGAAAACCCCTTACATCGGAGACAATAAAAAAGAGCCTTGCAAAAAGATATCGCAAAGAAAAATATTTTAAACTCTACGGTAAAATAAGTATACTTCTGTGTATTGGCTTTATAATCATTCTTATCGGAGGAATAATAAAACTCGGTTGGAAATCCTTTAGAGAAACCCAAATCCAGGTTGATATCTACTTCGATCCCAATCTCCTTCGCCCTTACAACCTTCAGGAGGGTGATTATGAAAGGCTTTTAAAAGAAAGTCTTCTAAGAATGTTTAAGCTTGAAAATGCCGATAGATCCACAAAGATAGAGCTTTACAAACTTGTAAACTTCAAGGCAACGGAAACCATAAAAAACTTTCTCGCCAAAAATCCATCGGCCATAGGAACTACAAAGCCTATGTGGCTCACGACAGGAAGTGGTGTGGACATTGTTTTTAATAAAAAGATGCCTCAAGAGCAGGCTCTTCAGGCGGGTGTGGTAACAAAAAATCAACTTCTATGGGTAGACAAGCTAAGGGAAGAGCAAAAAATAAGAATATCTTTCAATAGAAATTTCTTTCTCTCAGGAGATTCCCACGATCCTGCCTCTGCAGGCATAGGAGGAGCCCTTATTGGATCCTTCTATCTTGGCATTGTAACTCTTTTTGTCTCCTTTCCAATAGGACTTGGAGCTGCCATCTATTTAGAGGCCTTTGCCCCTAAAAATCGTTTTACTGATATAATAGAAGTAAACATAAACAATCTTTCTGCTGTTCCGTCCATAATTTTTGGATTGATAGGACTTGCCATCTTTCTTAACTTTTTCAATCTTCCCAGGTCATCACCTCTCGTTGGTGGTTTGGTCTTATCCCTTATGACCCTTCCAGTGATAATAATAACCTCAAGAGGAGCAATAAAGGCGGTGCCACCTTCCATAAAGGAGGCAGCTCTAAGCGTTGGGGCTTCCAATATGCAAGCTGTATTTCACCACGTCCTGCCCGTAGCTTTTCCTGGAATAATAACAGGAGTGATTCTTGGCATGGCAAGAGCTTTAGGTGAAACTGCACCCCTTTTAATGATAGGCATGGTGGCTTTTATTGTAGATATTCCCAGGGCTATAACAGATCCTGCTACAGCCCTGCCGGTTCAGATTTTCCTGTGGTCAGATCAGCCAGAGCGAGCCTTTGTGGAAAAAACAGCGGGAGCCATCATCGTTTTGCTTGTTTTTACCAAGCTTATGAATGGCTTAGCGATATTTCTTCGGAACAAATATGAAAGGAGGTGGGAACTTTAAAAGGGCTTATGAAGTTACTTGCTTTGTCTAACCTTTTAAGGTGCACATTCAAAAAAGAAGGAGGTATAGTAAAAATGGCAAACTTTCAAAGAGTTGTAGCCTTTTTGTTAACTTTTTTGCTGGCAGGTTCTGGAATTTACATCAACAACGTTTTTGCATCAAGAGATTCTATCTATATAGTTGGTTCTTCCACGGTTTATCCTTTTGCCATAGTTGTAGCGGAGCATTACGGTAAGAAAGGAGGTTTCAAGACCCCTAAAATAGAGTCAACTGGCACAGGAGGGGGTTTTAAGCTTTTCTGTTCTGGTGTTGGTGCCCAATATCCAGACATCGCCAATGCATCAAGACCAATAAAGGACTCAGAAAAAAAGCAGTGTCTTCAAAATGGCGTAAAGGAAGTGGTAGAGATTAAGATTGGTTACGATGGCATAGTTATTGCCAACTCTAGGAAGGCAAAGCCTTTAACTCTTACAGCAAAGGAAATCTTTATGGCCTTAGCAAAGAATGTTCCTGACCCAAAGGACGAAACAAAGCTTATCCCCAATCCATACAAAAACTGGAACGAAATAAATCCTAACCTGCCCGCTACAAAGATTGAAGTCTATGGTCCTCCTCCAACCTCTGGAACAAGGGATGCCTTTTTAGAACTTGCTATGGAACCAGGAGCGTCAGCCTTTCCTACTTTAAAAGAAATGAAATCCAAGGATGAAAAACAATTTAAAGCTGTAGCTCATGCTATAAGGGAAGATGGAGCATTTATTGAAGCAGGAGAAAATGATAATCTTATTGTTCAGAAGCTTATTGCTAATCCAAATGCCCTGGGTATCTTCGGATTTAGCTTTCTAGACCAAAATCGAGACAAAATTCAGGGAGCAAAGATTAACGCTGTTGAACCGACCTTTGAAAATATAGCTTCAGGGAAATATATTCTTTCAAGACCTCTCTTTTTCTACGTCAAAAAAGCCCATATTGGTGTTATCCCGGGCATTAAAGAATATATTAGCGAGTTTGTAAGCGACAATGCCCTGGGCAAAGAGGGCTATCTTACGGAAAAGGGTCTAATTCCTCTTCCAAAGGAGGAACTTGACAAGGTAAAGGAAATAGCCAAAAATCTCACTCCTATTAGTATGGAATAACACAAAGCCCTTTGGAACAACCCCCTCTTAAAGGGGGTTGTTCTTATCGAGAGTTAATAGGAGATGCTTAGAAAGATTAAGGAAATGTTGAGCATAAAATCAGAGAAAAGGTTAGTGACTTACGAAAGTGTTGAAAACCTTCAAAAATCCCAGCCCATTCAGCTACCTGAGAATGTAGCCATAATGTGTAGAAACGTTAATGTTTTCTACGGGAAGAAACAAGCAATAGATAATGTTTCGATAGATATTTACAAAAAGGAGGTCCTTGCAATGATAGGACCTTCTGGATGTGGCAAATCTACCTTTATAAGATGTCTTAACAGAATGAACGATACCATTGAAAATTGCAGGGTCACAGGGAAAATCATCTTTGATGGCATGGACATCTATAGCGAAACTACCGATGTAGTGCTTCTTAGAGCAAGGATAGGCATGGTTTTTCAAAAACCTAATCCCTTCCCAAAATCTATATATGAAAATGTTGCCTACGGACCCAAAATTCATGGGATGGTCCGCTCTAAAGAAGAACTTGACGAGATTGTTGAAACATCCCTTAAAAAGGCAGGACTCTGGGAAGAAGTAAAAGATAGGCTTCATCATTCAGGCTTAAGTCTTTCTGGAGGACAGCAACAAAGGCTATGCATTGCAAGGGCAATAGCGGTTAATCCTGAGGTTATACTTATGGATGAGCCCTGTTCCGCCTTGGATCCTATTGCAACAGCAAGAATAGAAGATCTTATAGAAGAACTTAGGAGCCAATATGCCATTGTCATAGTAACCCATTCTTTACAGCAGGCAGCAAGGATAGCTCAAAGAACTGCCTTTTTTCATCTAGGGAAACTTATTGAGGTTGGCCCTACGGAGGAAATATTTACAAGACCATCCCATAAACTAACGGAAGATTACATCACTGGAAGGTTTGGCTAACAACATGAAGATTTTACTTCATTACAGCAACCCTCTCAGCCATCTGGGAAAAGTCACTGAAAGAAAAACATACCAGCTAGCTGAAAGGGTTTTAAACAGCATTAGTTTCTTTCTCAATTAATAGTTTTTACAGGACTCTTTGCAACAACAACTCTAGCAGGTCTAAGTAGTCTTCCCTTAAGTATATAGCCCCTTTGGTATTCCTGAATAACAGTATTTTCAGGAGCCTCTTCCGTTTCCTGTTGCATTAAAGCTTCATGATACCTCGGATCAAAGGGCTGACCCAGGGAATCAATAGGCTGACAGCCAAATTTCTCAAGAACACCAAGAAACTGTTTCAAGGTTATTTCCACGCCTTCCACAAGTTCCTTAGAGCCGGAATCTTTATTGGCATACAAAAGAGCCCTTTCAAGATTGTCTATAACGGGAAGAAGCTCCCTTATAAGCTGTTCATTCCCGTAAAGAATTATATCTTCCCTTTCCCTATCAAGCCTTTTCCGCATGTTGTCCATTTCAGCTATAACTCTAAGTAACTTTTCATTCAGCTTTGCTATTTCTTCATCTTTTCGCTTTAGAGATTCCAAAAGCTCTTCCTGGGATGGAATTTCTTCAGAAGCTTCAACTGCCTCCATTGACTCTGGAACAGTTTCCTCCTGTCCGATATTCTTTTGAACCTTAGTTTCCTGAATATCGGAAGGATGCAAACCTTGCTCTCCCTGATTTATCTTTATCATATAGACCTCCTAAGTTTTTATCAGCCTTTTACAAGAAATCGCTAAGATTCTATCTTTGAAGGACTTTCAATGTATTCGCTAAGAACATTGGCGGTAAATTCCACAAGGGGGATAATTCTAGCGTAATCCATCCTCATAGGTCCCATTACACCTAAAACACCTAAAACTACATCGCCCCTTTTGTAGGGGGAAGAGACAATGCCAATTTCCCTAAGTTCCTGAATATTTATCTCTGGTCCAAAAATTATCTGAACCCCTTTGGTTGAGCCAACAGCCATGTCAAGAAGCTTTATAATTCTTGACTTATCTTCAAGAGCCCTAAGAATTCGCTTCATTCTCTCTACATCAGAAAACTCTGGATTATTGAAAAGATTGGATTGACCCTCTATGTATAGACTAGCATTTAAAGAACTATCATCACTCAAAGCTTTTTTAAGAATCCCAAGGGTGCGGAAGTAAATCTCATCAAAGATGGCTTTATCTTGTGCCATATCGTTAAGGATTTTTTCCTTTACCTCCTTAAGAGTCAGATTCTTCAAGATGTCATTAAGATATCTGCTGTATTTATCCAGATCCTCCTGGGAAATGTCTTCGTCGGTTCTGATAAACCTCTGATGGATAATACCTGATTCTGAAACCAGAATAACAAGTATGTTAAAATCATGAAGCTTGATAAACTCTATTCGCTTAAACTTTATTTCCTCAACCCTATTAAGCATTACAATTCCAACTTGGCAACAGAACTCAGATAGGATCTTAGAAGTAACCTTTAGTATCTCATCGGTGCTTCCAGAAAGGTCCTTATAGGCTTTTCTTATAAGATACTCTTCCTCTTCTTTGATTTTTCGAGATTCCATCAAAAACTCAATATAGAGCCTAAGCCCCTTTTCCGTTGGAATCCTACCAGCCGATGCATGAGGTTGGTAAAGATAGCCAAGTTCCTCCAAATCAGCCATTATGTTCCTTATTGTGGCTGGGCTTATGTTCTTTATGTATTTCTTAGATATAGTTCGAGAACCAACAGGCTCCCCATAGGATATGTAATCCGTAACAACCGCCTTTAAAACCTCTTGGTCTCTGGAGCTTAGTGTAGTCACCTCTTTTTCTCCCACCTTCATCTCTAGCACTCCCATCCTTAGAGTGCTAAAAAAAAATTAGTGATATTTTAAGAACTTGTCAATAAAGCCACCTTCCCTCGGCTACCTACTCTCGAATCTTAAAATACTGACAAAACTGGCAGAAGGATACAACCTTTTTAAGTTCGCTTTCAGGTCCTTTAAATTGAACGCCAATCCTTGTCTTCATCCTCATTCTATCGTATTCTATGTTTCTTATTATACCTTCGATGTTGTCAACATATTGATCATCTGGCAACAAAAAGCTGATCTTTATGGCATCATTTTTAGCTGCAATAATTATGGAATCTCCATGCAGTTGACAGCCACCCTCACTTATGTCAACCACCGACCCTTTATAAACAGCATTTCTTATTCTAAATTCCGCTTCCAGATTCACCTGAATCCTTATGAATTTTCTGAGTTGCTCAATATCAACCTTGGATGGATACTCTAAAAGCGTAAGCCTTTCAGGAAGGGTTCCCTTTACAACAGTGTCAAATTTGTAAACCGTGCCCTCGTGAAATAGCCAACAGGAAACAGAAATACCTACCAGAGCAACTAGGTGATCACTTATCTTTATCACAGGTTCTTCAATTATTATAAAATCCCCGTGTCTTGCTCCTATAACCCTGCTTTTTGCCTTATGAGGCGTTTTCTCAGCAAGAGGTTTTATAAAAATCTCCTGCTCTATCTGAAGAGGCAACCTTTTCATGATAAATCCCAAAGTTATCTAAAAGAACCAATTAATCTTCCAATAAAAACCCTTAATTCATCTTTGCAAAAAACATACGAAAAGAGCAAGAAGAAGATTCCAAAACCAAACCCTTCAAAAAATCCATGCCAGAGATATCCTAAAAATCCCTGAAAGGGATTACCCCATCCAATGAGCCCTTTCAGATAAAAGCATACCACAAAGCTTAGACCGCCAACAAAGGTATATTTTGAAAGTTTAAAGGCTAATCCATAAAAAACCTTACCACCCCATCTCTTATACCACCAAAGAGCTAACAAAAGAGAATAAATAAACAGTCCAGAAACACTTGCTCCAACAACTCCCACTCCACCAAGCCATTTGACTCCGTAAAAGAACAAGGGAATAGCCAAAAAGGTTGAAATAGTGCCTATGACTACAGGAGAAACAGTATCTCCCACAGCATAAAAACCTCTTCCGAGGATTTGATGAAAAGCCCACATAGGAACAGAAACAAGGTAAATAACAAACATCTTTGCAGTTTCAAAGGTATCTTCTGCTTCGAAGCGACCCTGCTGGAAAATAAGTCCAACAATAGGCTCTGCAACAAGAGCCATTCCAAAGACTACCGGCATAACTATAAAAAAGGTGTTTATAAGGGCGGTTCTCAACGTGCCAAAGAATTCCTCCATTTTCTTTTTAGAAAACAGTTCGACAAGAAAAGGGTAAGAGGCAACTCCAGCAGCCTGAATAATGACCCCAACAGGCACCATCATAAGTCTTCTTGCGTAGTTAATATGACTTACCGTGCCGTAGCCTGCCATAGAACCAAAAACTCTTACAAGCTGTTCGTCAAGAACAACAATGGACTGACCAAGCATAAGGGGAAGAGAAAGTAAAAGAAAATCCTTCATTTTTCTATGCCACAAAACCAAAAAAAGTTTCAGTCCCCCTCCTTTAACCGCTAAGAAAGGAACTAAGAAATTGCCAACCAGTGCTCCAACTAGAACGCCCCAGCAAAATCCCTCCATTCCCCTTTCTCTAAGAAGAATGCCAAAAAAGATTATTCCTCCGTTATAAATAAGAGGCGACAAAGAAGGCACAATAAATTGTTTTCTCAAGTAAAGAATAGCATTGAAACAGCCACCAACAATAAAAAATACTTGGGCAGGCAAAATAATTCTTAGAAAAAACGAAAGTCTTTCCAGATCCTTTTCAGAAAAGCCAGGTGCTACATATTGAACAAGGTTATCTGCCAGAAGTTCTCCCAGAAAAGTAAAAAAAGTTATGAGTAGAAAGACCCACAAAAGAGCGGAAGAAAAAAATCTCCAGCCCTCTTCTTCGTTTTCTGTGAATAACTTACTTAGAATAGGAAGAAGTGTTATAGAAAAATATCCTCCTGCCAGAAGATAGTTGATAAAATCCGGAATAACAAAGGCGGTAAAATAAAGATCCGATTCAAGGGATGCACCAAACCAGTAAGAAATTACCTTATCCCTTACCAGCCCCATGAATCGAGAAATCAAGACACTTGAACCAATAATAATAGCAGCAAGTCCCATTTTTTGAGTTTTCGTAAACAACTTCATTCTAACTCATCCCATAGAAAATCTTTCTTATCTCTCGGCAACACCTGTGGCGATATTCATGGTGATGTCCAAAGCTTCTACGAATATCTTCTTCAAAGAATTCGCCAAAATCCTCATCTCTTATCAGTTTTCCACCGCTTAAAACTATTACCCTGTCACAAAGAAAGGAAAGGAAGCAAAGATCATGACTTATTATTATAAGGGTTGAACCTTCAAGGTTCTCCAGCAAATTTAGAAGGTTTTTTTCTCCTTCCGGATCAAGGTTATTTGTTGGCTCATCAAGGATAATCACTTCCGGTTCCATACTGATCACAGAAGCAATGGCAAGACGCCTTTGTTCTCCTCCACTAAGATGATAGGGCACCCTTTCTTCATATCCTCTCAATCCTACCAGTTCTAAAGCTCTTTCAACCTTTTCCCTAATAAGACTCTCTTCCGTTCCTAGCCTTCTCAGTCCAAAGGCAATCTCCTCATAACAACTAGAGCAAAATAGTTGATCCCTTGGTTCCTGAAAAACCAATCCAATCTTTTTCCAAAGCTTTCTAAGCTCCTTCTTTGAAACCTTCTGACCATGAAATCTATAAAGACCTTCCCCTTCCAAGGCTCCAACAAGACAAAGAGAAAGGGTGGATTTACCAGCACCATTTTCTCCAATGAGGGCTATTCTTTCACCCTTTGAAATATCAAGATTTATGCCTTCTATGGCAACAGTTCCATCAGGATATCTGTAAGAATAGTTTTCAAGAGAAATAATGTTTTCAGACTTTTTTATTGTTGTAAGTCTTCCTGGTTTTTCAGAATTTCCTTTGAAGTCCCCACAACAGGCAAAACGAAAGGTAAAATCCAGTCCATGGTCTTTAAGGTGTTTTCTCTCAGAGATTAAATCAGCCATCGTGAAGTCATGATGAACCGTTCCATCCTTTAAAACCAAAGCTCTATCGCAAAGATGATACAGAAAGAACAGGTCATGGCTTATTACAATGAGGGTGCCGGAGAAATCTTCGAGTACCTTAAGGATAATTTCTTCGCTTTCTCTGTCGAGATAGGCGGTAGGCTCGTCAAGAATCAGCACATCAGGTTCCATCGCTAAAACAGCAACCATAGCTCCCCTTTTTCTTTGGCCGTAGCTTAAATTGTGGGGCTCTTTGTAAAGATAAGGATCAATCTTAAAAAGCCTGCTCACCTCTACTGCTTTTTCTTTCGCTTCCTCTAGGGAGAAGCCCTGATTCAAAAGACCAAAAACAATATCTTCAAAAAGGGTTGGACAGAAAAGTTGATCATCTGCATCCTGAAAAACCATGCCCACCCTTAAGGCATCTTTATCATTACAGATAATCTCGCCTGAAGAAGGCCTATAAAGACCTGCCAACAATTTCCCAAGAGTAGTTTTTCCTGAGCCATTTCGCCCTACAACAGCAAGGCGGTCTCCTTGATAAATATTCAAGTTTATGTCTTTAAGTGCTTCAACGCCGTTTGGGTAGCAGTAGGAAACTCCCTTAAACTCAAAAACTATTCTTTTATCAAAAGCCTGGTAAAAAGTTTTTACGGAAACATCATGCATAAAAAATTCTCACATTGTCCGCAATAAAAAGGAAAATGGAAAAAAGAAGCCACGCAAAAAACATCAGCCAATCCTTTAGAGATGGCCTAAATACTGTAAGATTGGGAAAACTGCCTCTGTAACCTCTAAGAACCATTGCATCGTAGATCCTTTGAATTCTTTCAAAGCTTCTTACAAATAATATGCCCAGGAAATTTCCAATAACCTTCAAGTTTTCCAATCTAAACTTCGAATCAAGGCCTCTTAGTTTCATTGCCCTGTTCATTCTATAAGCTTCATCCTTTATAACAAATATGTAACGGTAGGAGACCATAAGCATCTGCGTGAAAGATGACGGTACTTTAAGGCTTTGCATAGCTTGAAGCATTGTGGTGTAAGTTGAGGTTTCTAAAAGAAAGGCAGTAATGAGAACAATTGAAAAGGCTTTGGAAAAGATTCTAAGAGCTTGATAGAACCCATCCAGGTTTAAGGTGATACCAAAAAACACACAGTAAACCGTGTTTTCTTTTACTGGCGCTGTAAGAGTCATAAGTAATATAAGAAGTATTCCAAAGGCTACAACCGGTTTAAGTCTTCTTATGATTACTTCCAGGGGCACCTTAGCAATAACCAAAAAGCAAATTACCCATAACCAAGATAGCGCAATAACAGCAAAGGATTTCAAAGCTACTATGGTGAAGCTAAGAAATAGGGAAGCCAGGATTTTAATTCTTGGATCCAACTGATGAACTAAAGAAGTTTTTGACGATTCTCTCGTTAATGAAGGTATAGCATCCTTGAAAAAATCCATAACCTTCTTAAATAAATAAAAACGCCTACCTATTAAAGGTAGGCGCTTAATCTAGATATCCTTTAGGGAACTACTCTTCATCGCCTACGCCAAGTCTTTCCCACTGTTCTTGAGCTTCTTTCTGGGCTTTTTCTATCTCTTCATCACTCCAGGGTTCTAGCACAAGAGTTTCTGCTACAAGTTGCCAGATGTATTTAACCTCATACTTATAATCTTTGTAATACTTAGGAAGGCGTCTCATAAGCTGGTCTCGACAATTGGAGCATCCAACAACCACAACATCGGCACCACTATTTTTAATGGATTCATACTTTCTTCTTCCATGCCAGGCAGCATCATCTTCATAAGGGGTAGGCCAATTACCACTTCCTGCACCACAGCAATAACTCAAAGATCTATTGGGTTCCATATCTACAAAATCATCAACACATTGCTGGATGATCCATCTTGGCTCCTCATAGAAGCCTTTACCGAAATGTCTTTCAAGCTCACGACCATGTTTGCAGGAGTCATGCCATGTAAACCTTTTACCTGCATTTACGCTCTTATCAAGCTTTATACGACCTTCCTTTATAATTTCAACTAGATACTCATAAAGATACATAAAGTTTACCTGACTTGAAGGATCATAAAAACAAAGCTTTTTCATACCAACTCTACAGCCATAGGAAGCACCACCACAGTCAGGCATCATCATTCTATTAACCTTAAGCCTTTTTGCATGTTCAATCTTTCTTCTTGCAAATTCCAAAGAGGCCTCATAATTTCCGGTAAAAATTCCCCAGTCAACGGATTCCCAGTTATAGAGAGGAATAGTCCAACTAGCCCTTGCTGCATAAAATATTTTCCACCACCATTTCATATCTTCATTATCGGAAAAAACCTCCTTAGAGTTCGGGAAGAACAAGATATCAGCACCTTCCTTATCTATAGGTACATAAAAGCCAGGACAACACTCTTCAGCTAACTCATCCCCCATATCACGCATAAGAAAAAGGTAATCTTCTTTAGGAATAGCCAGGTTGTTCCCCGTCTCGAGATTTTTTTCTACACCTTTATGGAGGATTCCTGGAACCTTATCTCTTGGTCTCAAAGACTTCATATGGAGCATAATGTAGGGAATGTCAATTCCCATTGGGCAAGACTGGGCACATCTTCCACAACCCGTGCAAAGCCAAGGAAATTTAGACATAACCACTTCATCAATAAGACCAAGAGCTATCATTCGCAACACTTTCCTTATATCCAGCCCCTCTGCACCGGGATTTCCTGTAATAGGACAACCATTTGTGCAGGTGCCACAGGTAAGGCAATAGGAAAAATTCAGTTTATCAATATGCTCTTTTATATCTTCCCTTATTTTCTGAGGTTGAACCACTATGGTATTCATGTTCTCTCCTCCTGATGGTTTACTTGCAAAACATTTTACTTAATATATCCTCTAAAACCAAACATCGCAACAATCAAATTAAAACTTCCAGGAAGGTCTTTGAACGGATCCGATCCACCTAAGAACAATCTTATCAATAACCTACCATCCATGAAACCCTTTTAAATGCCCTCTTTTATGCCCTTGGCTGAAGAAACCTTTTTCACAATCTGATTATGTTCGATTGAGTGTTTTTGTCAATCAAAATAAGTTCTCCTAGCTATTTCATTATCTTTAACAATCAAGCTGGCAAAATCTTATGCCATCTATCTCCCTTAAACCGCCAAAAAGACATCAATCCCTTACACATCATAGATATTGCCATAGCCCACCAAACACCGGAAGCTCCAAAGACCAAAGGATTGCTAAGAACCCCCGCTATCGGAATCCTTATAAGCCAAACAGAAACGATTATAATCAACATGGTTCCCCTTGTGTCTCCCGCACCCTGCATAGCACCATTTAGAACAATGCTTGAAACTAAGAAAGGATAAAAAGCAACATTTATTCTTATGTAACGGGCTGTCTCGTAGATTACCAAAGGATCACTAGAAAGCCAGGAGGCCACCCATTTAGCTTTCCAAAAAAGAAAAAAAGCTACAGGAAAAAGAAGGAATACCGAAAAAAGAGCAGAAACATATCCAAGATGTTTTGCCTTTTCTATATCACCCTTTCCAAGCTGATGACCTACCAAAACAGCAACAGCCATACTGATAGCAAAAGCAGGAAGAAAAACAATTGACTCAATTCTTATGCCGTTAGTATAGGCTGCCATTGCGGTAATTCCGTAAGAGCCAAGGGCTGATAAATATCTATAAAGCACCAAAGTTCCACTTTGAAAAGCAAGCTGTAAGACAACCGAAGGCCAGCTGATTTTAAAAAGGTTCCTTAGCCTGTCGAAGGAAACTGCAAAATACTTTTTTTCAAAAGATATTTGAAGCTCCCTGAATACGACATAAATACTTGTAACAGCACCAATAGCTAGGGCAATAACCGACGAAAAGGCTATACCTGCTGTTCCAAGGGCGGGAATAACCTTATAACCAAAAGCAAAAATAAAATCTCCAGGAATATTAAGAAGGGCAGATAAAGACATCACTAAAAAGGCTTTCCTGGGCTTTCCAAGGGATCTTAAAACAGCGGTGCCTACAATCAACACATAATTAGGCCATATAGCTGTAGAAAAAACTCTTAAAAAGGAAAGGGCGCTATCAAACAAACCTTTGGAAACATCAAAGATTTGTATAATTTCCCTTGCAAAAGCCCACACCATAAAAGAAACAGCAAAACCCAACCAGAATGAAGTAACCACGCTTTGAGATGCCCATATCTTTGCTTCATCCCTCTTTCCGCTTCCAACAGCCCTTGAAAGAAAAGCCACCGTTCCAACAGCTATAGCATTTCCAACCACAATCGACATAAAAAATATTTGGTTTGAAAGACCAACCACCGCCTGAGCTTTGGTGCCTATAAGACCAGCCACATAAACGTCGGTATAACCCACCGCAAAGTTAAGAAGCATTATGCCTAAAAGAGGCCAGCTGTTTTCGAAGATAGAGTAAAGATCGTTCCTAAGAAACTTTTTCATAATTGAACACCAAAAAAAATCTTAACTCAAACCATCCTCAGAAAACAATACTTCGTTGCCAGACAATTCGCC
>FWWL01002575.1_pt1 | contig 23975 bp, 32 predicted proteins | sample 2228331 | NCBI WGS metagenome assembly FWWL01 (sample SAMEA103939775, study PRJEB20133) | metagenome | reverse complement strand
CATCAAAAACATAATAAACTGAATCTTCTTGCCCATAATTTTGGGCTCTTATTAACCGAACTTTTACTCCTTTTTCAGGAGGTCCACTAACCCAATTAGCCCATGAACCTTCATTTTTTGCTTCTATTATCCAAGCAACATCTGCTCCCTCTGATATAGTAGCACTTGATTTAGATGCCCCAGCACCAACTAATCTATTTATCCATGCTCTCGAACCACCATTAGCAAAAAATGCCAAGACCATATAACCCATATTTCTATTAGGTTCAAGACCACCGAACAATCTTTGATATTCTTCAAAACTTGTAACCAATGTCGCTTTTCTTACAGGTCCTTTTTTACAAACGCCTATAATTCCTGCACTAGATGTAGATACACCTAATATAGGTGCTGGACCACCAGGAACTTCTTCTATAAATAAACCAGGCGACAAAAATTCAGGCATAATTTCCCTCCTTATATTATATTTTTACAATATTATCACGTTACTATTTCTAATCCTTTCATTTATATATTATACTACATTTTATACAAAATCAATAAAAATCTCAACTTTGATTTAAATTTATTGTAAACTGTTCCATGCTCTTAATTACTTCTGGCTCATATGAATCAAGTTCCGCCTCCACTCTGACCATTAACGAAAATCCTATTACTCTATCAGCAACATCCGTTAATTCTTCTATATGATTGACATTTTCCATAAATGCATCATAACTTCTTATCTCACCTAAACTATCTTTAACATATACTACTCCATACGGAGGATATATAGTTAATAATTTATTAAATATCAAAACACTATGGTTTCTAAATCTTGTAAAAACATCAATTCCATAAGTAATATTATATGGAAATGCACTCATCTTTTGTTCATAATAATCATATCCAACAACACCATTAACTACTTTTTGAACAGCATTTTCTGCTGGAACTCTATAATCAATAGCAAGTGACGCCCAACGAACTAAATCTAATGCAATATCATCACGCCTTATTACAATAGATGGTAGTATATATTTTTCAATAGTCTGCTCAGGAAAAACAAATATTATTGGAACATATCTATCTTCAATTAACTCTGGAATATCCAAGTAATATCCTGATTTACCAGAATTATCAACACGAATTACTGGTTTCATTGTCTCAATAATTCCAGCATCAAAATTCTTTAATGACACACTCCCTGTTCTTTTATTCAAAATAATTGACATTAGTATTCCTCCTCAAAAACACTCCACAAACCCTTAATAGGCACTTTTAACTTTTTCAAAAATTTCAAAAACTTATCTAACTCAGGTGTTGCCCAAAATGATTTAATATATTTCTTAGGATGCTTTTTAGCAAACTCAGCATCATGAGGAACATGATAAATTTTAGTCCCTTCCTTTGCTGGAATATCTAATTCCTCAAATACACCAACATTAGTTAATAAATTTATTATAGCTTCAGAAGGATATTTATCCGTCTTGAATTGATTACCTTTCATTAAAAATAACCAAGTTGCTGGAAGTCCATTTTTAGGATTCATAAAATATTTAACAAGAGGAACCGTCGCACTAGTAAAAACAACAGATGACCAACCAAATTGTTTCATCATCTTACTTAAATCATTCCAATCGTCATCTGAAAAATTCTCAAAACCATCTAATATACTTAAATCATCCTTTAACCTTTGAGCAGTTGATCCAACTATTTGCTCAAACAAATAACCAAGTTGTTCTCTTACTTCTTGTAAAATATTCATTTTTACCTCCTAAACTATATTTATTATTAATCCAGCAAGATTTTCCTCAACTGCTTTATTTAACCAATTAAAAATTTCTTCTTCACTAGATTTTTCATCCGGGAACTTAGGCAAAATATTATCTTTTTCTAAAGTATATATTATATAAGATATTATATCATAAATTTCTTCCTGTTCTAATCCTTTTTCTTTTAAAGTTCCTACTATTGCGTCAATATACTTTCTCAATTTAGCGTGTTCATCATATCCTAACTTACTCTTTAATTTAGTCTTAACTAATTTTAAAGTCTGCTCTCTTTTTTTATTTTTTTCTATTTCTTTTTCTGTCTCTATCTCCTTTTCTATTTTTTCATCCCCATTTTGTATCTCTATACTTTTTTCTTTATCTACATCTACTTCCTTATCTACAACAGGTTCTTCAATCTCATCTGGAATAAATCTATCAATTTTATCAAATCTATCTTTTTCTTTTTTAAGTTGTAAAATTTCTTTAAACTTAGGTAAATCTAAACCAACAGTATCTTTAGGTATAGATTTTCTTCTTTCATAAAGAGGACTCTCAATACAAAATTTCAATAATCTTAACAGTCTATTAACTCTTTCAATGTTCATAACTAAACAACAAACTTACCTCTTTTAATCATTTTCAGTCTTCTTTCTAATATTTTTTCATTATCCCATAATATTTTACGACGAGGAATGCTAACCTTAATTTTAGACATAAAATTTCTAGCTGTATCAAGCATAGATATTGAAGTCTTACTGAACTGTGGAATAGTTCTCCAAGCAGAATATCCACTATCAAAAAGTGTTTTCAATAATTTTTTACTATTCATTATTTTATACATACCATATTTAAAATAATTTCTACTAGCTATTCTCCAATGAGGCTTCTTCTTACTTCCAATAGTTCCAAATTCATATCTCAAAACCCTGCTTATCATATCATCTTTTGCAGTTACCATCCTACTAACATTTCTAATAGGTATTTTAATATTTTTTCTATCAAAAAATGATTTTATTCGTTCAAAATTTTTAATTTTATCATCTCTTATAACATTAACTTCATTTACTTTAGCAAATCTATATTTTACAATAGCACCATCCTTTTTTGTCGGAATTAAAGGAATTGTATCTAAAGTCCATGGAGAATTATTTTTCAAAAAAATAACAATTTCATTAATAAATGGAGCATTTTCATCTATATCCACATACAATAATGTCGTATCTTTATCTAATGTTAATATATCTCTTTCAGCAGGAGGCTCAATTGCCAAAAATTGAACATAAGTATCTTTTCCATCAATTTTTATAGGACTAGATAATTGATAAAATGCAGCACCAGCCTTATAAGATTTTATTAATTCAACTGGTGCCTTCCTTAATAATTCCTTGAGATACCATTTAGCACTTTCAATAACAAATAATCTACAAAAAGCCTTAAATCTTTGCTCTAACTGCTTATTCAAAATACGAAATCTCTTCCAATCACCATAAAATTTTACCTTTACATTAAAAGAATTTTTAGGAAATAATTTTGGCATTATACAATTTCTCTACTTATTCTTGTTGCTATTCTTTCAGAAATTCTATCTAAATCATCAAAACTTCTAAACTTTTCTCCTCTGACCACTTGGTCAAGCACAGGACGCATTACCCACACATCTACTCTTTTTTCTTTAGTACCTGACACTTGAACAACTAACCTTCCAACCCCAACTTCTCCTTCTGGTCCCAATCCTCTACCCTTAACTGGAACATCTATATAATATCCTTTACCTAAAACAGTCCCTTCATCTACACCTTCCAATTCTTTCCATCGTGTCTTAGATAAAATAGCATATAATATTTGATTCGCAAATGTCCTATTTTGTTCTTCTACTGTCCCTAATTCTTTTGGTTCTTCTTCATCCCCTGGTCCTATTCTCCTAATAGGTCGTCTTCTTTGTTCTTGTAAAAGATTAAGTAATGTATTAAGTTTTACATTTATTTCAAACAAATCTTCCATTTATTATAGTCCTGTTGTATAACTAGGGCATTTTCTATATACACCAATAGGTCGTCTTGTTATCACCTTCAATCCCTTTTTTTCTAATTCAGTTACAAATCTAAGATAAAAATCATGCGTAAAATTTTCTCTACCAAGTTTACACATTAAAAACCAATATATTTCTTCCTGCGTAGTAACCAATCCTTCCACACGACCTTCAATTCCATATTTATCTATAAAAAACCCTGGCATCCCCATAGCAGCACAATCTGCTTCATACTGATTAAGTAATTCTATATATTCTGACACAAGCATAGGAAGTATCATCTCAAAATCTTTTGGTTGTACCCTCGCTGCTGGACTGTCAGAATATTTACTTTTATCTAAAGAACCTATAGGAGATATTGGATTAAGTATTGCTTCGGTTAGTTGCTCTAGCAAAGTATTAATTTTATGTATATTCATTTTTTCCTCCTAAATAATTGTATTTCTCTTTTAAGTTTTTTTAATACATTATCAATATTTGTAGTTTCATTTGATTCATCATCATAAAGTCCTAAAATATCTCTCTTTATATTATATAACATTTTTCTAAAATAATCTAATTTCTCTAAAATTATATTATCTTTATACATGCTTTGCTTTTACTAACTTTTCTGGGACAAATTTAGTTCTTCTCTTAAGAATACAATTAATCCACAACCAAGCATTTTCATCATTAACCCATCCTTCCCGCTGAACTCTAATAATATCATACTGCGTATTCCAAAATTCAATTACATCTCCTTCTTTTGGCTCTGGTGCCCCAGTAATTTCTAAATGCTTCCTTGAAATTCCAACCTCTGCATCCCATTCCCAATGCATCCCTCTATCCATTGCATCAGAAGATTGTTCTGGTCTTCTCACTACTCCTTGAATTTTATAAGCATAATAAGTAGCATCCTCTATTTGTTCATTATAAACAATATCAATCTGAGTCGCTTCTTTTCTTATACTATATAAAATAATAGTAGTCCCAGCAATCTCTACAATTTCCGAACTTACAGCGTCCAAAAATGCAAAATCTTCTATACCTGTATATATGCCCATAATTAAAAACTATACCCAGAAGTTTCTAAATTATCTACTACTTTTTTAACCTCCGTTTCAAAATCCCCTAACCGATGAAATAAATTTAGCCCCTTGACCTTACCAATATCACTTTTTATTCTACTTATAACCTTATTATAATCATCTCCTTGTCCTAACACACTACCCACTATAGACACACCTGAAGGAACTGCATAATAATTTCCATCAATTTTCGCTCCTTTTATAAATCTAAATTTTACATCTTTAGGATAAGATATTAATAACCATTTATTTCTTGCATCTTCGGAAAACACATTTACTAACCCAGTATATTTCGTAGGAACACTAATTTTAACTCTCTCTCCTTTAGCAACTTTATAAATTAATTCTGTATAATTATCAAAATATTCACAATACATAAGAGACAAAGGCGTAGGAAATCTTGTTGTCCAATCCGTAACATATAAGTTATCACCATCCCACATACCCTCAATACTCAACGCCCCTCTATAATTATATTTAATTAAAATTGGTTTTATTTTATCTAAAACATCTTTAAATATATCAATAGCATAAGTGTCCCAACTTTCTATAACATCAGAATCTACTTCTATCCCAAATCCAATTGGTTCAATATAATTATATCCATTAAAAAACAAATCTACTCCAAGCATAACACCTTCTATTTTCTTCTCTATAATAAAAGGGAAATTATATAAAAATGGACCAAATTTAGGAGCAAGCCAATCTAAATATAACGCAGCATCATCAAATCCATTAACAACTAAAGTTTCCATATCTCCTCTAAAAGTATTAAATTTTATAACATGCTCATAATCATTTTTCTCAAAATAATCTAAAACATCATTAATACCATTTATTATTTTAGTATCTGGATATCTAATTCCTAACTCTTTCATTAAATCCTTTGCAAAAATCCTATTCATTTCTAACATTTCTAAATAACCACCACCAAAACAAAGTTTTCCAATTTTTCTAAGATAATCAATTAACCCCCCATGACCTATATCTGTACTGAAAATAACATCTGCTTCATCAATTTTATTATAATTAAGAACCTTCTCTAAACCTTCAAATCCATAACCAGTAGCATAATTTACTAATTGTGGATCATCTGCACCGATAAAATCAGTATAATAAAAAACTTTATGACCATCTTTTGCTAACCTATATGCATGATATAACCCAATATAAGTATCAATTACAAAAAATTTCATAATTATCCAACAATAAAAGGAATCGGGAAATCTGTCTCTGCTATTCTCACTTCCAATTTTTCCTTTTCTTCTGCTGCTTCAGTAAGTAATCTATCACCATCTAAAGTCCTATCCCCTGCTGCAGTTGGTATCGCATCAAACTTGCTACGAATTCTACCAAGCATTTCTTTTGCATCTGCGACACCATATCTTAAGATTAAATCCAAATCACGGGCATTCAATCTACCAAAATCACTATCTTCTATTTCCTTTTTAATAACGCATAATGCTGGTTGAGTTTCATTCGGAACTGGCATAATAATAAGTTTATGTTCATCACGCCAATATTCAAAATCCTTTTCAGAAGACAATATTCTTTTTGCAGTTTCAAAATACTGAAACCACTGAACCAATGCACTATAAGAAAACATGTGACCAGTAAATCGTGGGACATTAGTCCCGTAAACTACACCACCAAAAAATGGTAACCCATAATAAAAACCAAAATCATCCCTTAATACTAAATCTTTAAAAACAAATCTAACCTCTATAACATCAAATACATTATCAGGTAAAATATACTCACTTACGTTATTTAAAATAGTAAGATGTAATGTGCTAACTAACCCCTTCCTATCAGTAAACCATCTAAAAGCATTCCTAACAGCATCTTGTAAATGTTCATCTGTTAATTCTACTTTTAATATACCCCCACCAAGACGACGTTTTATATATTCCTTAAAACTATCTATAGTGCGAATTTCATCCACTGAATTATTATAACATAAAATACTTTCTCTATACAAAAAATCTAAATTATTTCTTAAGTATATCTTCCTTCAGTTTTAATAAAAGTTTAACCGCCTCATTCATCTTTTCAACAATAGCATCAAGAGTGGTAAATATATCATCCGTATTACTCTGACTCTCTGATATATTATTATCTACAGATTTATCATAACCTTCAGTAATCAAATCTTTTAACTCGTTTACTTCCTCCAACATCTCTTCTATAGTCTTAACTCTTTCCATATATACCTCCTTTATTACTTATTATATCATAAAAAAAAGACCCGTCAATATAAACGGGTCTTTATTATATTTTTATATTTAAACTATTTTTTAAATCACGGCAGATTAGTCACAATCACCTTGCCATAAAATTTATTGTTAATCAACTTAGTTGCATATCTTGTTCTCATTCCCTTCTTCGCACTGAAGTCATTTGGATCAAAGAGAGTTAATGTGACCTGTAGTGGCACATACGGAGCATACACATATCCAGCATCAAGAAATGTCCTACCTTTCAACCCAAGTAATATTACATCAGCAGGGAAATATGGGTCAACATACACAGTCCACCTATTCTGCAACACACCAGCCTTATAAATTCCATATCCAGGAAGTCCAACTTGTTCTACAGGAGAACCATGCGGCGATGCTTCAGGTGCAAATACAGGTCTAAAATCACCATGCGTGGACAATTGAGTAATTAAAGAACTTATATCAGTAGATGTAATTATCCAATTGGCAGGACCACGCAATGTCGCCTTATGAATCCTATTAGAAATCTTACCCAGTTTTGTTAAAAGTGACCTAATATGATAAATCTCAAGAACCCCAGTCGGAATAGTCATATCAAATGTATCAATTAAACTTGCATCTGTTACAGATGTCATAATATCATTGATTATTTCTCTATCAAGTTCAAGAGCTATTTCAGACGCCATACCTGCCACAATCTCAGATTCTAAATCAATTCCATGAAATGCTCTCAAATCTTCAGAAGCTTCTGGAGACCAAATTGTTTTTAACTTTCTTGGCTTTGCCCTCACTTCTGACATACTAAGTGCAACATTAATTTGAGGGATCTTTTCATTCATCTCCATATCATATCTGTATGTAGCAAAAATATCCACACCACTACCAGGGGCAGAAGTAAATGTAACAGAAACCGCACCAGTTACATAATTAATTGTTCCAGAAGCAATACCAGCTCCAACAATATTACCATTTCCATCATCTGTCCCTACTACAGCCCCTGCTTTTATAGTAAAAGTTCCTTTTTGAACTGGTTGAAAATCAAGTGTATCTGTAAATGTAGTCGTCGAACCATCACCAGTCCCAATATTATCATATTCTATAAAGTCCGAACTGTAATATCTATTAAGATTCTCTATCAAATTCTGACCTACAATAGATGTTCCTTTTGTAGTTCCTATCTTATATTCATAATAGAAAACAGCACCAACAGGAGCAGTCATTGGCTGTACTGAAACTATCTCATTAGCTATTAAATTCGGCCAAATCCTCCTCACCAAGGGGAATATATACTTTGTAAATTCTCCTACATTAGCAGACCTCGTATCCTCCTGCATTAATTTAAGATTTTCCATCTGATTCTCTAACAATATCGCTGTATTCTTCCTAATTTCAGGATTTTTTATATCTCCAACCAGTCTATTCCACTTTCTAACTAGTGCTTGTGTAAAAGCCTCATCAAGAACGGTTTTCCTATAACCTTCTCTTTGTTCTTCTCTTAATATTTCTCTTGCCTCCATTTTTCCCTCCTTATATATTAAATTTTATAGTAAACTTTTTTCATTTTCAACAAAAATCTCAATGATTTTTTATCCCAGCCAATTTTTCAAGTGTATCCAATGAAACACCAGCAATACCTTCTATCTCTTTTACACTTTCACTAATTGGTTCCTTCTTTTCACTAAATCTATCTTCTTCCCTTAAATACTCAAAACCTTTACCAATTCTCTGTCTAATATCTTCATAAAATCGTGATGCTTGACCAATTTCTTCTTTCCAGTTATCTATATCCTCTTTAGTCCTTATCGATCCATTCTCATATAACTTCCTAAGTTGCATTCCTTTCGGATGGGAGGATGCAACTTTTTCCAAATAAGCCCTCAACCCTAACTCTTTTGACAACTCTATAGATTTCTCTAACCCCTTCTTATACATCTCAAGTTGCTCTTCTAACTTCTTAATTTTCTTATTTAAAATATTATACCTACTCTCATCATACACTCTTTTCCGTTCCTCATTTTCTAATTTCTTTTTAATTACATTTATTTGTTCATCTATTTCTTTTTTAGACTTAATACTACCTATATCAATAAATTTTCTATAAACATCTCTATCTTCTACATCATCTAACTTTTTTTCAAGATAAAGCCCATATCCTAATTTTTTGGCTAATTCCAACGATTCAATAATTCTTTTTTCAAGCTCTTCATTTTTAATCGTTAAATCCTCAATCCTTTTCTTCAAATCCTCAATTTCATCATCTTTTTCTTTTAAAATTTTCTTTAAATCTTCAGAACTCTCAGATTCGTTTTTAATCTCTTTTCTAACATTTTCAATAATAGTATTCATTTCTTCTTTTAGTTTCTTCTTTAATTCTTCCTCTATACTATTTTTTACTTGGTTATATAAATCAGGATATTTTTCTATAAATTCCTTTAAACTCATATTTTCCATACCATTAACCTCCTTCTCTTCTATAAAAAATTTAGGATAAGCAGTCTCAGTAGCAGGCAAAGCAACAAAATCAAAAGTAATTAAAGAAAAATCATCTTGAACAACTTCATTACCATTTGAATCTTTAATAACAGAACCAAATCCTCTACTTGATACCCCAACTCTTCCTCCAGACTTTAAAATCGCCTGCAAATTAAGTCCTGCATCGGTATCAAGAATCTCTGCCTCTCCTATAACTCTACCATCTTCAGTTAATTCAAGATTGGTAATAATATGAGATACACGAGACAACCTAGTCTTCCCATCACTTGGATGGTCCAACTCACCAAATACTTTTCTTTCCTTAATCGCATCTTGTAGCTTCTCTATTTCTCTCTTAAAAATCTTAGAACTATAAATTCTTTTATTATCTGTAGGAACATCTGCCCTACCAAATTCACCACGAGCAATTATTTTCCCTTCAGTAGACTCTACTAGCTGGAGACTAACAGGTTTAACATCAATTAATAATTTTTGAGTTTTAAGAAGAGGCATAAATCTATATTTTCTCCTATATTGCCTTTCTCAATTTAACATAAAAATCTGTTGCTTTCGTTAAATCTTCTACCATATTAACTAAATCCTCTTTATAATCATCTAAAGACTGTGTCGAAGTTTCATATAACCTATTTCTTTGCAATCGTTTTTCTCTCCACTCTTTTATCTTCTTTTTAATTTCAGCCTTTCTATCAACTACCTCTATATCTTTTTCCTCTTCCTCTGTTTTAGCAACTTCTTTTTCTTTCTTAGGTTTTGCTTTTAATATTTCATCAGCATCTTCTTTTATCGAATGGAGTGCATCTATCACTTTACTAATTTCATTTCGCAAATTCTTATCTTCTGTCCTACTCATAATATCCTCGAGTCTCGCAGCAAGAACATCAGCCAATGTAGAAACATTTTTAAATGCTTGAAACACTGAAAAATCTACTGGAGAATGATAAGGCTGATACGGAATATTCGTTTTTTGCATTGACATTCGGTAACCACTATAAAAACTATCAAGTGGTGCTTGTTCTCCTAATTCCCTTGTAATATCTTCAAGTTCCTCAATTAGTTTTCTAATTCTTTCTCTTTCCATATAAATTCCTCCTTTTTATTAAAATTAACTTTTTATTTTTTTCTGAATTGTTTTAAACACAGGAGCCTTCAATTCCTCTTTTAAACTTTTACTATTCTTTTCATCTTTAATTTCACCATCTACCAAATCAGCAATTTTAAATACCTTTTCTTTATCTAAACCTATTATCCTAAAATCTTCTTCTAATGAAGTTATTTCTTTCTTAAATAACCAACTCATAATACCTCCTTAATTTTGCAATCAATTGCAAATTCTTTATCTATAATTTTATAATAAAATATTATTTTAACAATGTCAACAAAAATCTCAACAACCTAAAATTATCTTTAAAATATCAGTATCAAACTCCACAGATTTTCCTTCTATAATATTATTTACAATGTTATCAATATAATTATTTAAAACTTCTTCACTACTTAAAAGTGGAACATCTAATTTTTCAATATCTCCCATCTTATAATCATCTTTTTCTTGCATAACTCTAACTTTCCAAAACCTCCCATCAGAAGAACATACAATAACATAATCTTCAAATGTAGCAATTGGTTTTATAAGTATATTATTATCTTCTACAAATTTTAACTTATTTTTTTGAATTAAAATATTTAATTTAATAATTTTATCTTCATAGCTTCCTTCTATAAGATTTTTTAAAAAATCAGATGATACAAAAAACTTCTCCATATCTTACACCTTACTTTATTTTTGTCAAATTAGCCCTAATATCATCCATAAATTCTTTTATTTCATGAATATTTTTATGTAACATTGGATTATTTTTCAAAACTTTCTCAAAATTATCTTCTAAAAACCTTTCATGTTCTCTATTCCCTTCAAATAAATTTTCTTCTGTTAAAAGTTCTTTTTTAGGCAATATATGAGAACTTTGACTTTCTTTATATTTTTTAAAAGATTCTGCTGTCGCACCTCCTTTTTCTATTTCTCTTTGCTTTAAAATTAATTCTATTTCCTCATCACTAAATCCAAAAACATTACTCATTATCCAATAATAAGATGTCCACTTTTCCATACTATCAGCAAATTCTGCTCTCGCCCTCTTTACCTCCAATTGAGCCAATTCAAATATAGCAGATGGAATATTTAAAACTACATCAAAATTTACACTATAAGGATCTATCCCTAATGCGCTTAAATGAACATCACATATCTTCTTTAATCCATTTCTTATTTCACGCTGAATCCTTAATATTGTTCTTGCCCATCTGATATCTTCCTGCGCCAAAGTACTTCTAGTAGTTCCTTCTTCTCTAGCAAGATATGCTTTTGGAACTTTTAAAGCAGCAAATAATTTACTGCGGAAATATTCTATATCATCTAACCCTGTATAAGTTGGTCCTTCCAATGTATCAATCCTTGCTGCTTCCCTTCCCCCACGAACAGGTATAAAAAAATCTTCATCACTGCTATTTTTTATAAAAATATCAGCTCCAACAGCAAAATTACCCCAAGGTTCAACTGTAATACACCCAGTATCTTCTCTATAGTTTAATTTTTTTACCCCAATAACCTTATGATTAGCATATTTCTTTTGCTTTTGAAATGGCATTAATGAATCACCACACTGCAAGAATTGCGCCTCTATCATAGTTCCATCTCTTAATATAAATTTATGGTCTGGCGTAGTTTTTATTTTTTTATAATTATCTAATTCAATTTCAACAAGTTCTGCATTTTTTCTTGTAACGCCAGCCCAAATAATTTTACCTGGCACTATTCTGTTACTCTCTAAATCTATAGAATAAACCCAGTTTTCCTTCCCATTTTTATATTCATCTATTAATTGTTTAAGAGTTAATTGACGACCATCCAATAAAGGAATCTCAACATCTAAAGATAAACATAATGGATTATATCGGTATGACATAGCACTAGTATTAGGTTCTATAACTCTCTTCTTTTTAAAATATTGTTTTACTTTATTTACATATTTAAATGCTTCCTGAGGAGGTAAATCACCTACATCTACATATACAACAAATCGTGATGGGCTTCTAGTTAATCTATAAACTAACATTGCATCTTCAAGCAACAATAATCTTTTCCATATCCATCTAGCAGGCTCTGTAATAGCATATCCATACTGACCTTTTCTAAATTTACTCATAAACCGCATATGAACAACTTCCCAAGGTTCAAATAAAATTTCTGGGGATGTCCCTTTATAACCCTTAATCTGACCAGATTTTATTCTTTTTTCAAATTCATCTGCAGACATTACATAACCTAAACTTTGAAAACTTTGAACAAATCCAACTAAATATCCTCGTTCCTTTTCTATTCTTCTCATAGTAGGTGCTGGTAAAAAATTAATCCCCACAACACCTTCATCAGATACTAAAATTTCATTATAATCATTACCATATTTAGCTAAACTTCTTGCTATGTCCCAAATAAACTCATCTATTTTTAATACTTTGTCAAACATAAAAGTTAATATATCTTTTATATCACCCAACTCAGCTTCAACAGTTACAGTCTTTCCAGTCTCTATATCTGGCTGAGTAGCATCATCTGCAACTAAATCTAAAGTAGAACCTATTTCTGGCATATCATCCATATCTTCATAATCACTATAACGAGTCAGTAAATCATATTCTAATTTAGTTTGTTCTGCCAATTCAGTATATCCTAATTGAGAAAACAAGTGCCAATCAGGCACATGTAATCCTCTTGGCTCTTTTTTAGGAGTTTGTTCTCGCAAAAAAACTGTTCTTATAAATGACTTTACTCTATCTGACAATGACATATTTATCCTCTTTCAAAAAATAAATGGTGGATAAAATTTTTTAAATTTTAAAGTTCCATTATCTATCCATGCATCCGTATCTATATCCTCTATATCCCAACTTTTTTCATCATTTAAATTTAAAGAACTATTCCCTATACTAACAGTTAATCCACACTTTATATCTTCAGTAATAGATACTGTTTTTGAAGATAATGAATAAACAACTCCGCATAAAGCATCTGCAACATCTTTTCTACCACGTTTAGGATGATCAACTTTTCTTTTATTTAAATCTAATTTTAAATTGCTCAATTCCTCTAACAAAGGCTGATATCTGTAATAACGAATCCTATTCTCATATAAAGCAGATTTTAAAGTATTATATGGCACCAAACTTGTATCAACACTTATTACCTCTGCTACATATCCTTTTTCTCTTAATATCTGAATTGTATCTGCTGATTGAAAACGGTCCATTGTTATTTTTCTGATTGGAAACCCATGCTCAGACAACTGATAAATTAAATTTCTTATATCCGCAAAAATAATTTCACCCCCAGACGGAGGAACTATTCTTAAAAGTAAATCTATATGAATTAAAGGTGCAGTATCAGAATATTTATTACCTTGGTCATCTACTCTAATTACTTCAACTTTACCCGCAATACATCCCATACAGAAACCAGTAGCATCACCACTTAAAGAAGGATCTATATGAATAATTCTTGGACTATTTGGATAATAAATAGGAACTCTCTCCCCTTTATCATTTACACAAACTAACTTATCCCATAAAAATCCCGCTGGGAAATCTGTATTCCACACCTCTACACTAAAAGGATGTTCTCTAGTATCATCAATAGCAGACATTATTTTATCTACATTACCTAAAAATCTATTTGAACTATAAAAAGAAATTCCAGCAATATCTCTTAATGCATCCTCTATATGTTCTTCATTTTGAAAATCTTTCAAAAAATCTATGGGAATTTCAATTATTTTTTCATCTTTATCTTTTTGATATAAATTTTTTTCTTTCTCTGTTAAAATTAATTTCAACGGATGTTTATCATTAGGTAATAAAACATAAAATTTGTTTTTACTATAAATATCTGGATTAACTTCCCACTTTGCATATCTTCTCACAAAAACAGTCGGATCTCCTATCGACTGCTCCATTTTCTTTTCCAAAAAAGAATCTACATTTCTTGCAGAAGAAATTATAAACACTTTACAAGGAAACTTACCTTTATATAAAAATCTTGATTTCATTCTCCTGATAATAGATGTATATAACAATTCTGAATTATCAAAATGTTTATATTTAATAAAATTAGCATTCTGTTGAGGTGAAACATCAAAAAAATTAGTCTCATCAATTACTGCCGCAAAAATATTTAACCCTAAAAAATTTGTATCGCTACTTGCTCCAGGAGCAATCCATATATTTTTAGGGAATATAATTTCAGATTTAGTAATATGTGCAGGGAAAACTTCATTAAAATATGGAGATACTTTAATTTTAGATGCAATATTTTCAAAAATAACTTTTTTTGCCAGTTGCTGTGTAATACTAACATTAACTATAGCAATAATAGTATCAGGGGCTAAATGCAAACTCTCTTGTGGACTTCTTAAACAACTTAATTCATACACTATTCTAATTATGCCTATTGAAGCCACCCATGTTTTACCATAACCAATTGAACCAGAAAATATAATATCGTTATAAGATTTATCAGGAGAAAAAATCTCTATTAAATCTTCTTTCAATTTAGGATATAGTTGCTTCCCAATTACACCAAGATAATAATCATCCTCTAAAAAAGTTTTCATATCAACTGGTTGTCTCTCATATTCTATATTTTTAATAAAATCTAAAATAGATGTATCATTATTTTTAATTCCCTGTATTATCAACTTAAAAACTTCTTTTTCTTCTGGAGAAAGAGAATCTAATTCATCCTTTATTTTTTTATCTAAAATATTCATTTTTACATCAATCCCTTAAAACTGAATGTTCAATATCTTTTTTATATAATATTGCTTGCACCACTTCTTCCCAATTATCTTTAAACTCTAGACCCCTGTCATCTAAATAGACATCTGCTACAACTTTACCTTCAACACCATAATCTATCTCATCATAAGGAATACCATATAAATCCAATGTAAATTTCATAACAAATAAATACAACCGCCTCAACAATTCATCATCATTAATAATTTTATTATTTCTCCCACTCCAAATAATTATATAACATCCATTATCCTTTAACTTTTTTATAGCCTCAATAGCTCCTTTTTTAGGTTTTCCTATCTCTATCAACTTATCACTTTTTTCAACTATAGTATTATCATAATCAATTGCAACAATAAATTTATCAGTATCATATCGATTAATATTCATATAACAATTGGTTTTATTCTCCATCTAGGACGGAAGTTATCCCCTGTTGTATCAGCCCGCAATATTCTTCTAATATTAAAACACTTAATTGTACCCTCATCAACATCATATCCATATAAACATCGCGTCTTGCCCTTCTGTTTTACTTCATAAGGTTCCACTTCATAATCATATATTCTTCCATCTGGTTTTCTATAAGAAATAAACAAAGTTTCCCTATCTAACATAGCATCCTGAATAGATTGTAATACTTCCCGTCTTTGTTCATGTAAAAAAAAGCTAATTAAAAAAGATAACTTATTATTTAACTCATCTAATAAAACTTCAATCATCAATCTTTATTATATCAGATTTCACAGTGCTTTCAACATTATTCTCACCACCGGTTAACAATTCTAATTTCTTAACAATAGTAAGCAATTTATCTCTAGATTCTGGATTTTTAATAATATTTATTATCTTCTCTTTATTAGGAATTTCTCCATACTTAGTTTCCACTTGCATAATAGCTTCTCTAATATCTAATCTACCCAAATCTCTTTTTACAAATCCCATATCCATTTTTAAGTTAGCCATTGTCTCCAAAATCTTCATTGCATACCAAACTTCAGTACCTGTTGTTTTAAACAATTTCCCTATCCTTTTTTCATTTTGAAAATCTATCGCAATTCTTTCCATTTGTAAAAGATATAATCTATTTAACTCTTCAAGTTCATTTACAAAATTATCTATTTTTCTAATAGTATCCAACCATTTATTAGGAGCAACAATCTTTACTACTTCCGCTGGTGCTAAAGAATCTTTATACTTCTTTATAATTCTTTTTATTTCATCATCTTCTAAATCTACAAGTTCATTATTATCTCTTATTACTTTAATAATTTCATCATACTTACTTCCATTTTTAATAAGGTCGTCAATTTGCTCAAAACAATTTAATTCCTTTAACAATTGAATATCATAATCTTCTTCTGGTTTTATAGGTTCTCTTATTCGTCTCATTTTACTTCTCTATACCTTCTAAAAATCCTTTTTGTCTTAAAAATTCTTCACCATAAATAACTTCATTTTTATCTGTATCAATAACAATCACTTTAACATTTTTCAATCCCATTTCTAAAGACATAAAAAATCTTCTTAAATTTGAAATATAATCATTACCTTTAGGCAACTGATGAGTTGCTAAAAATTCAGTGCAAATTAAATCAAGATTATGTCCCTGTTTATCAGAATTAGATATCTGCTTTGCCAATTCCAACGCATGCATGACATTATTATATTGATCTTCAAATAACACAAAAAACACTCTATGAACAACATCATCTTTATCAACTCTACCACTAACTTGTCCTTGCTGAGTTCTAACATATTCTTTTACCTCTTTTATTAACATGTCATGACTTAATTTTAATGCTTTACGTAACCACTCTTTCTGATTTTCTGGCGTAACAACACCAACAAGTTCCTTAGCCTTTGACCACCCTAATTTTTTTGCCTTTTCAACATCACTTACATTACCTTTAACTACAAACCAATACCAAATATTCACTAAATAATATGCCTTTCTTTCTCCAATATCTAATTCCTTCTCAACATAATCTTTAAAACTATTATATCCCCACCTTTTAAAATAACCCTTATTATATACAATATACAAAAGTTCACTTAATTCCCAATAACTTTCATTTACTTTCTCCACAAGTTCAATAATTCTCCTTCTTAATTTCTCAACATCATCTAACACAGTTACCTGATTCTTCATTTCTAACCTCCTTACACCATATATTCAAAAAATCCGTTAATATCATTATCCCACGATTTTCAAAAGTTATACATAAATGTTTAAAATTTAATATATTCAGATTAATATTATCTATTAAAAACATACAAAACACAGGATAATAATTTTTTGAAAAAATTAATAAAGGAAACTCATCCGCTGGACAATCCTTAACACATTTCTGCCACCATTTATTTAACTCTGAATTAGGATTAATTAAGTCAATCAAATCCCAATTTTCTCTTTTTTTACACTCAATATAAAACGGAAATATTGCCTTCAATTTATCAGACTTTTGAATATCCCCCTTCCATCTTACCGCTCCACCAGACAACGGAGTTCGTGGATTCTCATTATAAGGCAACTTAAAATAATCACATATTATATGTGCTACCTTCCTTTCAAAATTATTTCCCTTTTTTTTACTATTCATAAAAACACTCCCGATACACTTTACATTTCCTTTCTTTGACATCATTATAATTTTTACATATCCTCATATTAGGTCTCCTATCATTTAAAATACTATTTTTCGTTTCTTCTATCCTTTGTAATATATCTTGTATAATATTATCATCTCTTTGAACTTCAATATCAAAAAAATTCCCCGACGATTTATTAAAAATAATAAATACCCCATTTCTAATATTTAAATCAGGAAATTTCTTATTACTTAAATATATATAACTATTTATCTGATATAAATATTTATTACTCACTTTACCTTGAATAACCATATCCCCAAAACTATCCGCATTTGCACTTTTTATATCACAAATTTTTAAATTTTCAATATCTTCACCAATAAAAGCATCTATACTACCTCCAAAATTATCATACAAAATATCTACTTCATAATAATTAGTTTCTCCACCACAAGATAAACATACACTATTTTTTATATTAGTTAATTTATCAATAACCAAATTACATCGCTTACATTCCCAATAACCCCATAAATAATTATTCTTAATCCACTTTCTAATAATATCATGTAAAACATGTCCAACTTGAAATGCGATTACCTCTTTACTACTTATTACTTCTGTCCTAACTTCGTTTCTTTTATAATAAATATACTCCTGCATAGGACATAAATCATATATATTACTCGCACGAAAACATTTATCTTTATTCAAAATTCTATCTGGAGTTATTGGAGATATTATCCTTCTATCTTCGGATATTTCTATATATTTAGAACCTAATTTATGAAATCTAACTATTGGGCTTGCATTAATAATTCTTTTTATTATATCCATATTTATCCTTTCCAAAATTCATACAAATTTTTAACATTATTTTCTTTCAAAATTCCACGCTCAACTAAAACATCATATATCAATAATCTTGAAATTAACCTTCTTTCTTCTTCAATATAAATCATCTCTTCACCAGACTTCCAATATTGATAAAACCTATGTGTATCATAAATCCTCACACCAGCCGATTGCAAAATAGTATCCTCAGGATTACTTACTGCAACTACCATAAATTGAGATACAAAAGTATCAAATGGCTTATATAATTTATCTTTTAAAGAATCTAAACTTTTTACAAGCAATTTATCAACTGTAGAATTGAAAACTTTATCCTGACAGCACTCTTCTATCTTCTTATTAGCATATTTACCAAGCATTTCTTTCAATTCTTGTATAAAAATTTTTAATTCTTTTTGGATTAAATCAAGATATTCTGGATCACCCAACTGTATCTTTGGTTTCCTAATAATTTCTTTATTCATAAAAAAACTCCTTTAAAGGTAGCAAAACCCAATCTTTATCACAAAATATACCAGATTTACTAAATCTTATAAATAATACTGGTATTTTATTTTTTGCCATTGCTCTTTGTGTCAAAATCTTAAGCCAATCTAACTTGATACTTATAGACTCCTTCTCTGTCTCTTTACATTGACCAAGATAATATGGAGATTCCACATCTTCTTTATAAAAATCTAAAGTTCCAGAGAAAGGTTGCCTACGACCACTTATTACCTTTGCAATTTCTTTCTCATGTTTTTTTGCAAGTTTATGCCTTTTCATAATTTACTTATCAACATTCTGTCTCTGATTCTCTTTAAAATAGCGTTGAATACATTTAATATTTCCACATACAGGGAAAGATTCATCATTTGTAATATACAATCTACCGCAAACTTCACATCTAATTGGAAATCTATCTCCTATCATTCTTAAAATATTTTTTTCTTCCTTGTCTAATATAAAACCATATTTGCAATATATTTCCTTCCTAAACCATCCACTACCACAATAATATGGACAAGTTTTACAATTAACAACAGACTCCACTCCATATTTAGGGCAATTTATTGCTTTATAAGTTCTCAAAACAAATTTCACATCATTATTCATAATCTAACTGCAACCAATTGCAAATTATTTTTACATTGACTTATTAATTTCAATAATTTTATTTTTTAACAAATAAAAAAATTTTCTATCATTAATTAATAATTCTTCTAATTCCTCTTTATTTGACACATCTAATTCATTTTTACCACAAATATATTTATTCCCTCGTTTTTCAATTATTCCGAACTGAATAGCATAATTAATAACATATTTTTCTTCATCCAAAATATCTCCTTTTTTCTTACTTTTCATATTTACAAGAGCCATTTTGTAGGTACCTTCCATTCCAGTAGTAGCACTTACCTTACTTTTTTCAATTTTATTAGAAATTTCAACATAAATCGGCTTATTTGTTTCATCATCTACTTCAACTTTACTTGGATTAGTCTTAATAATTAAAGATGCTGAAAAATCTTGCCCAATTCCACCTGGTTTAACTGAAGGGTCTCCAAAAAATACACCTATTTTTTGTCTCATTTGATTTATCAAAATAATAGTGGGCGCACTACCAAACTCAGTAAATCTTTTATTAAGCGAAGATACCCATTTTCTTAATGCTTTATTTAACAATCTCGCTGCCATACCTTGCTGCCAGTCTGTCATATCTTTTTCAACTTCCACATAAGGAGCAAGTCCAGCAATAGAATCTAAAACAATTAATCCAATTTCTTTAGTCTTTATCATATCATTCATAATTTCAAATGCCTGTTCTGAATATTCTGGTTTAACTAATATCAATTTTTTCTCATCAATACCAATAGTCCTAGCCCATTCAGTAGAATAAACACCTTCTGCATCAATAAAACATGAATAAATTTCTGCAGTCTTTTTACACTTACATTCTCCCAAATTCAAATAACAATTTGCACACATATTTTGAGCATTTTTAATTATTCGCAAAGCAGTAGTAGTTTTACCAGAAGATTTATATCCCCAAATCTCTGTTATCCTTCCTACTGGTATTCCTCCATAAGTCATATAATCAAGTATAAAATTATCAAACGGAATTCTTTTAATATCTAGAGATTTAAAATCACAGGCGATACCAGAAAGTTTAATCTTGTATTTTTTATTTATAATTTCAATCAAAGAATTTATATCACTCATAACTAACCTTCACATTTCATTGTTCTTTTGGAGAATCATCAGCTTTATTTTCATAATCTTCTTGTTTTATATCATTTGAAGATTCTACTCCTTCTTGAAATGGAATATCTAATGAAGGCACAGCATTTATTAATTCTTTATTTAAACGATTTTTAACATAATCACTCACAAAATTAAAACATTTGTCTATCTCCTCCTTATAACATGGAACAGACACTAATACTCCTATTTTTAAAGATTGGTAATTACCAAGATTTACTGTCATACTATAATCAACAGCAACTTTAGCAGGCTCTGTCAAAAATCTATGAACTGACAAAATTTCTTGTTTTCCTTTTTCCTCTACCCCAAATTGAGAATGCACATTAACAGTGGCAACATTTTCGCTTATAACATCTTGCTGGGTCACTTTTACAATTTTTTGTTTAACTAAATTTTTTCTTGACCTTCCTCTTTTCCTTTTAGGAGTTTCTGCTTGCTGTTTAACTAAATTCTTTCTCGGTCTTCCTCTTTTCCTTTTAGGGGCTTCTACTTGCTGCTCAACTAAGTTCTTTCTCGGTCTTCCTCTTTTTCTCCTTATAACCTCCGCTTGCTGTTCATCATTCTTCTTTTCTTGTTCAATTTTCTCCTTTACCTTTAGCAATACTTGTTGCGCCTGCTCCCCAAGAACTTTTCTTCTTCTTCGTTCCTTTGGCATTAATATTTTACCATTTTTACCAACAAAAATTTCCATACTACACCTCCTTGTTATCTTGCATCTGCATTTTTTTCTTAAAATAATTCTTTAAAGCATTACTAATAATTTTCTGACGGTAAGACGGATCATTTTGATATCTTTCTTTTAATTTCCGCAAAATTCTTTCTCTATTCTTTTTCCAATATCTTCTATGATATTCTTTTACTTTTTCATCCATGTAGAAACCTCTCATAAACCTTTCGTCTAATATTATATAATCCTCTAAATACTGGTATATCGTCAACAAAATCTACTACAATAGGCTGTTTTTTGTTTTCATACGGTCTTAGAATACGTCCTATTGCTTGATATACAACTTTACCTTTTGGAGTCGCTAAAAATAAAGTATCTAATTCTGGTTGATCATACGCCTCTGACAACAACTGATATGTAGCAAGAATAATATTACAATTCTTAATTCGTCTTATTTCTTCATCTTTTAAATTAGGTTTCATGTATCCAACAGTATATTTACCATCTATTGTAGATAGCAACTTTAATAACATTTGATAAATTATTTCTAATTGAACATGTCTATCACTCAAAACTAAAATTTTTCTACCCGCCTGAACTGCTTTAATTATCTCTAAAGCTATTAAATTATTTCTCCGCTGATTTTTACTAATAATCTTTAATAAAGTTGACTTACTTAAATCATTATTCATAACTTTAAAATAAGTATTTATTATCTTAAAATAAGGTTTTAATCTTTTTTCTTGACCGACAAATAATATATCTCCAATATGATACTTAAAAACATTGTCAGCCTTATCCAATCTCTGTGAAGTAGCAGTAATACCAACATAATATTGCGAAGGAAATTTATAAATAACTGTAGACCACACCTGCGCCCCTAATCTATGAACTTCATCAGAAATAACTAAATTAAAACTATAATATAAATCTTTAGCGTATTCTTTCTGAGACAATGACTGTATCATCCCAATAACTATATCTTTACCTCTAAAATCACTAACATCTCCTTGCACAATACCTACCTGTGCTTCTGGTAAAAATGTTTTTATCATTTTACTCCATTGCTCTATTAAAAAATCTCTATGAACTAATACAAGTGTTCTAATTTTCAATTTATATATTAGCGCTAAACACCAAACAGTTTTCCCCCAGCCTGTTTCCGCTTGAATAATACCACCCATAAAAAGAGGATTTAATTTACTTAAAAAAATGTCCAATGCTTGCCTTTGTTCTTCTCTTAATTCTCCATTAAACAAATCTATCTTAATATTTTGTATTTCTGCCAACCTGAATTCATGAGGATTTTCTTTATATTTTCTATATAAATTTTTAAAGTAAAATGCTCTTGGTATACCTAAATATAAATCCTTATCTATAATTTTCTCCTGCCACAAAGTAATAGGTCTGGGCTCCGCATGTTCATCAGTTGCTTTAGGGTACACAACTAACTGACGCTTGATAGTTTGAATCCCCATTCCACCAAGCAATTTTTGCGGAACCCAAACTAATCCTTCTACTATTATTTTCATATTACAATCTCTAATTTAGTACGGAACATCATCACTATTAACATCTATATTATCTATTTGATTTTCTAATTCTTTTACAACTTCATCAAGAAATTCAACCTTACGGGGTTCAAATAATTTAACATATTCAAATGGCTTTATCAATTCAGCATCAAACTTAGTTAAATCTACCCTTTCAATAAATTCAATATTATCTCCTGTGCGTGGAGCATTTCCATCCGTTCTTAATAAAGAAAATTTACATCCAGATAATTTCCCATTTCTTTTAGCAACTTGTTTTGACAATTTATACAAAAATCTTTGTTTGGCAATAAGCAACTTCTTTGATATTGAATGAATTTTACCTGTTTTATCTGTCCACTCAGTCAAGTCTAATATAGTAAAAGCACCAGCATAGTACCTTCTACTTGAAGTTTTCTCACATAACGGACACCTACTTTCCAATCCTTTTATACAAGTATAATATACTCTCTGATTATTTAAATATAATTCATGTTCCCAAAAACAAAATGGTTCATTATCAATAAATATCACTATCCTCTCTTCTTCTGGTTTCAAGAAAAATCTACTAACCATTCTCCCTTCTCCCTCTTTCGGAATGTTATCCCATCCTTGTTTATACCATACCATATTGCACCTCCTATTTTATTCTTAATAATATTATATATATTAT
>FWWL01004368.1_pt1 | contig 23988 bp, 27 predicted proteins | sample 2228331 | NCBI WGS metagenome assembly FWWL01 (sample SAMEA103939775, study PRJEB20133) | metagenome | reverse complement strand
CTCGCCGCAGCACAGGCGCGGGCCGGCACGGCGCGGACCGAGATCGGGCGGCTGACCGTGCGCGCGCCGATCGCGGGCGAAATCCTGACCGTCAACATCCGCCCCGGCGAATATGTCTCGACCATGGGCGGGACCAGCCAGCCCTTTATCCAGATGGGCGCGACCGACCCGCTGCATGTCCGCATCGACATCGATGAGGAACAGGCGCCACGCGTCGCGCTGGGTGCCGCCGCAATCGTGTCGCCGCGCGGCGCTGCGGGGCGGCAGGTCGAAGCGCGCTTCGTCCGCGCCGAGCCGCTGATCGTGCCCAAGCGATCGCTGACCAACAGCGCGCAGGAGCGGGTCGATGTGCGCGTGCTTCAGCTGATCTACGCGCTGCCCGAAACCAATGGCGGGTTCCGCGTCGGGCAACAGGTCGACGCGTTCATCCCGGCGCGCAAGGACGGCAAATGAGCGGAGGTAAGCGCCTTGCCGGGCTGGCCTTGTCGGCCGCGCTCGCGGGCTGCGTGGCGGGGCCTGCGCCCGAGATCGCGACGCCAGCGCCCGAACTGCCCGCGCGCTTCGCGCTGATCCCGCCCGAGACGGGCGGAGCCGTTGCGGACCTGTTGCCGAACAGCGATCCGGGGTTCCTGCGGCTGTCGCGTGAGGCACTGGCGAGCGCGCCGACGCTGGGCGAAGCGCTGGCGCGGATTGACGAGGCGCGCGCGCGGCTCGGGCGGGCGCGGGCGGAGGCGCTGCCGACCATCGGCGCCAATGGCGCGGTGACCGGCACGCGCAGTAACCCCGACCAGTTCGGCGCCAGCCTGCCCCCCGGTGTCGAGATCGCCGCCGAGCGCGCCAGCTATGCCGCCAACCTGACCGCGCAATGGGACATCGACCTGTTCGGACGCGTGCGGGCGCAGCAGCGCGCGGCACAGGCGCGGCTTGATGCTGCGACGGCATCGGCACAAGCGGTGCGGATCGCGCTGGTGGGTGAAATCGCCGCGTCCGTGATCGACTGGCGCACGCTGTCGGCGCGCCGCGACGCGCTGACCGAGGATCTGGAGGCGGCGGAGCGGTTGGGCGCGCTGGCCGGGAGCCGGGCGCGGGCGGGACTCGTTTCCGGCCTCGATCCGGTGCAGGCGCGCGCACTGGCAGAAACCGCGCGGACACGGCTGGCGGCGCTGGCCAGCGAAGAGGCGCGGTTGATCGGGCGGCTGACGACGCTCACGGCGCAGGATGCGGAGCGTGTGCGCGCGGCGCTGCGCATGCCGCCGCAGCCGGTGCTTGTCGATGCGGCCGACCTGCCGCCGCCAGCGGCAGCGATCACCTATCCCGCACCGCCCGCGCTGCCCGCGACCTTGTTGCAGAACCGGCCCGATATTCTCGCAGCGGCAGCGACGCTGGAGGCGCAGGATGCCGAACTGGCGGCGGCGGCGCGGCGGCGCTTTCCAGCGCTGCGGCTCGATGCGTCGCTCGGTCTGCTCGCATTCGGCCTGGGCAATCTGTTCGACAGTGACTCGGTCGTCGGCTCGCTGGGCGCCTCGCTTGCCGCGCCGTTGCTCGATTTCGGGCGGATCGCGGCGGATATCGACGCCGCGGCGGCGGGCAAGCGCGCGGCGTTTCAGGCCTATCGTGGGGCGGTCTACATGGCGCTGGGCGAGGCCGAGGCGGCCTATGGCGTGATCGCGGCGGCGGACCGCGAGGAAATGTCGGCGCGGCGCGAGCTGATCGCTCTCGACCGCGCCGTCCGGCTGATCGCCCAGCGCCAGCGCGCCGGGCTTGCCGACCTGACGGCGCTGATCGAGGCACGGCGGCAGGCACTCGCCAGCCGCGAGCGCGCGGTGGCAGCGGAGGGGCGGGCCGCCCGCGCACGGGTCGTGCTGTGGCAGGCGTTAGGGGGAACGCCCTAGCGTCAACCGCGCCGAGCGTTGACTGTTACTCCCCCGCTTGCCGGATCGCGCACAGCTCGCTAATGGCCGCGGCGTTGTTTGGCCTTTGGGGAACACCCCGACGGCTTTGTCTTTCTCAGCACTGTAGGCGATCCCCATGAAGATCAGCGGCGTGGACATCCGTCCCGGCAACATCATCGAATATGAAAACGGCATCTGGCGCGCGGTGAAAATCCAGCACACCCAGCCGGGCAAGGGCGGCGCCTATATGCAGGTGGAGATGAAGAATCTCCGCGACGGTCGCAAAAACAACGTCCGCTTCCGCTCGGCCGAGACGGTCGAGCGCATCCGTCTCGACACCAAGGATTTCCAGTTCCTGTACCCTGAAGGCGACTCGCTCGTGTTCATGGACAAGGAAACCTATGACCAGACCACGCTCCCGCGCGACCTGCTCGGCGACGCGGCTGCGTTCCTGCAGGACGGCATGGACGTGGTCATGGAACTCTATGAGGACGAGGCGATCAGCGTCCAGCTGCCCGACACGATCGAAGCGACGATCGTCGAGGCCGACGCGGTGGTGAAGGGCCAGACGGCATCGTCGTCGTACAAGCCCGCGATTCTCGACAATGGCGTCCGCATCATGGTCCCGCCGCACATCGCCAGCGGCACGCGCATCGTCGTCGATGTGTACGAACAGACCTACGTCCGCCGGGCGGACTAAAGAACTCCCTCTCTCCTTCAGGGGAGAGGGTCGGGGAGAGGGGCCTGCATTCCAGGGCTGTCTCCCTTCATTCCCCTCTCCCAACCCTCTCCCCTGAAGGGGAGAGGGCTATAGGTGCTTTATGGTTTCCCATTCCGGCCTCATCACCGTCATCGAGCGTGCCGCGCGCAAGGCGGGGCCGCGGTTGCGGCGCGACTTCAACGAAGTCCAGCAGCTGCAGGTCAGCCGCAAGGGGCCGGCGGATTTCGTGTCGATGGCCGACAAGCGCGCCGAAGACACGCTGATCGAGGAACTGCGCAAGGCGCGGCCCGACTGGGGCTTTCTGGTCGAGGAGCGCGGGCAGATCGCGGGCGATCCCGACAAGCCGCGCTGGATCATCGATCCGCTCGACGGCACCACCAACTTCCTCCACGGCATCCCGCACTTCTGCATGTCGATCGCGGTTGAGGATCCCTTCGGCAGCCAGGGCAAGCCCGAGATCACGCACGGCTATGTCTATCAGCCGATCACCGATGAAAGCTTCTGGGCCGAAAAGGGCCGGGGCGCCTGGGTTCAGGACCAGCGGCTGCGCGTCTCGTCGCGCCGCGACCTCGCCGACACGCTGATTGCCACCGGCATCCCGTTCCTGGGTCACGGCAATTTTGCCGAATGGAGCCGCATTTTCGGCGCAGTCGCGCCCGAAGTCGCCGGCATCCGCCGCTTCGGATCGGCCGCGCTCGACCTCGCCTGGGTCGCCGCCGGTCGCTATGACGGCTTTTGGGAGAGCGGCCTCAAACCGTGGGATACGGCGGCGGGCATCCTGCTGGTCAAGGAAGCGGGCGGGTTCGTCACCGATTTCCGCGGCACCGACAATGCCCATGCCAAGGGCGAAATCCTGGCCGCCAACGACGCGATCCACTCCAAGCTGCACAAGCTGCTCGCCTCGTCGCTGCGGTGATCCGGGCGGGGGCATTGCTGTTGGCGTTGAGCGCAGCGACCGACGCCCCCACGACGATCTATTCCGCGCCGCCCCAGCACCGGTTGGTCGAGGGGGTCGCGACTGACGGCCAGACCATCTGGCTGTCGAGCGTGCTCGATCGTACCATCCTGATCCGCCGCGCGGGTGCCGATGCCAGCATGGCGATGCCGGCGGGTACGCTGCACCCGATGGGGCTGGCCTGGGACGCGCGGCGCAACTGGCTGTGGATCGCGACCGATTGCCCCGATCTTCCCGACGTCGCGAAATGCGAGTCCGGCGCGCTGGTCGCGGTGGACCGCAAGGGGCGGCTCACGGCGAAAGTCTCGCCCGGACCTGGCTTCCATCCCGGCGATGTTTCGGCCGCGAATGGCGAGGTATTCGTGTCGGATGGCCTGAACGGCGCGGTGTATCGGCTGCGCGGCGGCAAGCTTGACCCGCTGATCGCCCCCGGCGTGGCCCGTTCGGCGCAGGGGACGGCGTTGACCGCTGACGGCCGGCACCTGGTGGTCGCCGATTATGGCCGGGGGATTGCCACCGTCGACCTCAAGACCAAGGCGCGCACGCTGTTGCCCATGGCGGGGGACAAGCCTTTGCGCGGGCTCGACGGCCTGGTCCGCGTCGGCGAGGAGTATTACGCGATTCACAATGGCAGCAGCCCGGGATCGCTGGTCCGGTTTCGCATCAACGGGGCGCAGATCGATGTCGCGGTGGTGCAGCGCGGTGCGCCGCTGGCGGACCCGACTCAGCTCGTCCGCGACGGCAACCGATTGCTCATCGTCGCCGATGCCGGCTGGCCGGGCGCGAGCAAGCCGGACCAGCCGCCGCGCGGCGCTGACACGCTGGTGGCATTTCCGTTTCCCTGACCCACGCGCTGATGCCTTCGTGCATGGCCGACCGCGCGCTGTACGTGCTTGTGAGCTTCCGCATCCGCGCATAAGCCATTGCACGAACAATGAGGGCGGCATGTGATCGAGTGGCGAGATCGTCGGGAACGCCGTGTTCCCCATGCGCTTCAGCTCGAATTGGCTGAGGCTGCCCTCGCGCGGCAACCCGGATCGCCGCAGCTCCTCGCCCGGATCGGCGTGCTGCAGGAGCGATTGCGCCGGCCCCGCAAGGCGCGCGCTGCGCTCGAAGCCAGTCTCGCGGCCGACCCGGACGGGTTCGAGCCCTGGGCCGAGCTGGCCAAGGTGCGCGCGCGACTGGGCGATGTGGCGGCGGCCATCACCGCGTGCCGCACCGGCCTTGATCGATCTCCCCGCGCCAATCTTGCCCGGATCTGGGGCAATCTGCTCACCATCCAGGATCAACCCGAGGCCGCGATCGCCGCCTATCGCCGGGCGCTCGACCTGCCCGGATTCGATCTGGGCGCGATGGAGCGGCTGTTCGCATTGCGCGTCGAGCGTCCTGCCGATCGCTGGCTGGCCGATTGGCAGGATTTACCGCCCGCCTATCGCGACACCGCAATCGGCCGCGCGTGGCGCGCCGCCGCGCTGAGCGCTGCGGGTCAACGTGACGCTGCTCTGGCGGTGATGAACCCGCATGCGCAGCCGCTGCGCATCCCGTTTGAGCCGCCAGCGGAGTTCGGTGGGATCGAATCGTTCAACCAGATGCTGGCGGCGGAGATCGTCGCCGATCCCCCCGCCAGCCCTCATAGCGCCGAGTTCCACCTCAACACCACGCCACGCGCGGCGGGAAAACCTGCCTGGAACGCATTGCTCGCCTTTTTTCGCGCCGAGCTGGAGCGCGCCGCCGAAGATCCCGCGCGGTTCGGTCTGGAGGGCGAGCGGTCACCGACGGCGGCGACGCTCGACAGCATTTCCACCGTCCTCCTCGCCGACGCGTCCAATCGCCAGCACGTCCATCAGGCCGGGTATCTGACCGCAATCTACCACGTTGCCGTCCCCGACAGTGTCCGAGCAGGCGCGGGTCGTGCCGGGGCGCTCGAACTGGGTGGATGCGACCAGATTTTGCCCGGTTTCGAGCCGTGCTGGGATCGGGTCTGGCTGAAGCCGCGCGCAGGCTGGCTGACGCTGATCCCCTCGCACATGTTTCACGATGTCATCCCGACGGGAACGCGCGAGCCGCGCATCTCTGCCGCTGCGGATTTGACGCCCGTTCGCGGTTGAGCGCGGCGCGGGACTAGGTCCGCATATTGCGAGTGATTCTCACCGGTTTCCGCCCTTGATGCCCCCCTGCCATCGGCCTAAAGCGACCCGAAGATTCCGCAACCGCGAGGGGCCGTCTTGGTCGACCTAATCGAATATCTGCCGATCCTGCTGTTCCTGGGTGTGGCGCTGGTGCTGTCGAGCGCCTTTGTCTTCCTGCCCATGATCGCGGCCCGCTTCACCGGAGCGCATCAGCCGACGCCGGAAAAGCTCACCGAATATGAATGCGGTTTCCCCGCGTTCGAGGATTCGCGCAGCCAGTTCGACGTGCGCTTCTACCTCGTCGCGATCCTCTTCATCATCTTCGATCTGGAAGCGGCGTTCCTGTTCCCCTGGGCGGTCACGGTGTTCGACCTGGGCTGGGCCGCGTGGATCAGCATGATGATCTTCATCGCCGAACTCGCGCTGGGCCTTGCCTATGCGTGGAAGGTCGGCGCGCTGGATTGGGAATGAGCCAGATGAATACGACCTCTCCGATCCTCAATGCCCAGGGTCAGCCGATGGCTGGTGGCGCGGTGGTGCAGCCCGATCAGTCGTTCTTCAACGACCTGAATGGCGAGCTCAATGACAAGGGCTTCCTCGTCACCTCGACCGAGGAGCTGTTCCAATGGGCGCGCACCGGTTCGCTGTGGTGGATGACGTTCGGCCTTGCCTGCTGCGCGGTCGAGATGATCCACGTCAACATGCCGCGCTACGACATGGAGCGGTTCGGCGCCGCCCCGCGCGCGTCCCCGCGTCAGTCGGACGTGATGATCGTCGCCGGCACCTTGTGCAACAAGATGGCCCCGGCGCTGCGCCGCGTCTACGACCAGATGTCGGAGCCGAAATACGTCATCTCGATGGGCAGCTGCGCCAATGGCGGCGGCTATTACCATTATAGCTACAGCGTCGTGCGCGGGTGCGACAGGATCGTGCCGGTCGACATCTATGTCCCCGGCTGTCCCCCGACTGCCGAGGCGCTGCTCTATGGCGTGATGCAGCTTCAGCGGAAGATCCGCCGCATCGGCACGGTGACGCGATGAAGGCCCCGGCTCCCAAATATGCCGCCAATGATGGCGTGATCGCGGCGGCGCAGGCTGCGCTGGGCGATATGCTGATCGAGGCGACCGACCTGGTCGGTGAGGTCAATCTGACTGTCGATCGCGCGCGGCTGGTCGAGGCGATGATCGCGCTGCGTGACGGCGCGGGCCTGCAGTATCAGGCGCTGATGGAGATCGCCGGGGTGGATTACCCCGAGCGCGCCGAGCGGTTCGATGTCTGCTACATGCTGCTCAGCTACACCCGCAACCACCGCATCCGCGTCCGCGTGACGACGGACGAGGTGCAGCCGGTGCCGTCGGTGACGTCGATCTGGCCGGTCGCCGGCTGGCTCGAGCGTGAAGTGTACGACATGTACGGCGTGCTGTTCGAGGGCAACTCGGACCTCCGCCGCATTCTGACCGATTATGGTTTCCGCGGGCATCCGCAGCGCAAGGACTTCCCGCTCTCCGGGTTCGTCGAGCTGCGTTATTCCGAAGCCGACAAGCGCGTGGTCTATGAGCCGGTGCAGCTGGCGCAGGACTTCCGCAATTTCGATTTCATGAGCCCGTGGGAAGGCGCGCAATATGTGCTGCCGGGCGACGAGAAATACGTCGCGCCGCCGCCGCCCCCCGCGCCTCCGGCCCCGCCGCCTGCGGCCAAGGTCGAGGACAAGCCCGCCGCTGCCCCCGAGGCAAAGGGCGCGCCGACCCCGGCGACCGCCGATCAGGTCAAGCAGGCCGATGACTCGGTGAAGCCGGTCAAGGCACGCGTGCGCAAGCCCAAGACCAGCGACGGTCCCGAGGATACCGGCATCGGCAAGGCCTCGCCCCATGCGGGTGCGGCTCCGGCCGAGTCCGACGTTGTGAAAAAGCCCCGCAAGCCCGCCAAGCCGCGTGCGAAGAAGGGGGAGGAATGATGCGCTTTACTTCCCCGCTCGCCCTGAGCTTGTCGAAGGGCCGTTCTTTCTTTTGCGCCGTCCGAAGTGAAGGACGGGGCTTCGACAAGCTCAGCCTGAACGGGTTGGGAGGTATCGATGTCTGACTATCTCGACGAAATCGCCGGTCGCACCGACGCCGCTGATCCCAGCGTGGGCGATACCGCGATCGCCAATTACACGATCAACTTCGGACCGCAGCACCCGGCGGCGCACGGCGTGTTGCGCCTCGTCACCGAGCTGGACGGCGAGATCATCGAGCGGATAGACCCGCATGTGGGCCTCCTGCATCGCGGCACCGAAAAGCTGATCGAGTACAAGACCTATACCCAGGCGCTCCCCTACATGGACCGCCTCGACTATTGCTCGCCGCTGGCGATGGAGCACAGCTTCGTGCTCGCGGTTGAAAAGCTGCTCGACCTCGAAGTGCCGGTGCGCGCGCAATATCTGCGCGTGTTCTTCGCCGAGCTGACCCGCATCTGCAACCACATGCTCAACCTCGGCGCGCACGTCATGGACGTCGGCGCGATGACGCCGAACCTGTGGATGTTCGAGCTGCGCGAGGATTGCCTCAACTTCTTTGAGCGCATGTCCGGCGCGCGCATGCACCACAATTATCTGCGTCCGGGCGGCGTGCATCAGGACGTGCCGCTCAAGCTGCTGACCGATATCGGCGACTGGCTCGATACCCGCCTGCCGCAGCTGTTCGGCGACGCGATCAGCCTGGTCGCGGAAAACCGCATCTTCAAGCAGCGCAATGTCGACATCGCGATCGTCAACCGCGACGATGCGGTGAAATGGGGCTTTTCCGGCCCGATGATCCGCGCCGCCGGCATCCCGTGGGACCTGCGCAAGTCGCAGCCCTATGACGTCTATGACCGCATGGATTTCGAAATCCCGGTCGGCACGCGCGGCGACTGCTATGACCGCTTCATGGTCCGCGTCGAGGAAGTGTACCAGTCCGCGCGCATCATGAAACAGTGCCTCAATGAGATGCCGTCCGGGCCGATCGCGTCGCTCGACCGCAAGGTAGTGCCGCCCAAGCGCGCCGAGATGAAGCAGTCGATGGAAGCGCTGATCCACCACTTCAAGCTGTATACCGAGGGCTTCCACGTCCCCGCGGGCGAAGTGTACGTCGCGACCGAAAGCCCCAAGGGCGAGTTCGGCATCTACATGGTCAGCGACGGGTCGAACAAACCCTATCGCTGCAAGATCCGCCCGACCGCGTTCAGCCATTTGCAGGCGATGGACTTCATGTCGCGCGGGCACATGCTGGCCGACATCACCGCGATTCTGGGCGCGATGGATATCGTGTTCGGGGAGTGTGACCGGTGAGTATCGGAAGCCAGTATCCTTCTGACGAATCCGTTCCCACAAAGGCGTGGGAACATGTCCTCCTGGGAGCGACGCTCGTTATGGCTGTGCTGGCGATTGTTGGTGCGGTCACAACCGGTCAGCTGCTTATGATCGGAGTGGCCCTTCCTTACATCGCAGTTTTCCTCGGTGCGCTATTTGCGCATCGTGCCCGCAGAATGAAGCGCAGCCAAGCGCGCGAGGAATTTCTGTCGAGTCTTAAGGCGTTAGATCATGGCTGACGCAACCACGCTCCAAGGCGCCCCCGTGAGCACCCGCATCGCGACCGCGCACGAAATGATCGCGCACTACAACGCGCAGGATGCCGACGCCTATGTCGCGCTGATGACCGACGATGCCTGTGAAGCGGGCTATCGCGGCGCGGTGCTGCGTGAGGGCAAGGAAGGCGTCCGCGCAGGCCTCAAGGCGATGTTCGCCCAGTTCCCGCACAACCGTGCCGACATCCTCGCCAGCTATGAGCTGGGTGAGACGGTGCTGCTCCACGAAACGGTCTCGCGCGCGCCCGATGGCGAGCAGTTCGAGGTCATGTCCATCTACACCTTCAGCGGTGACAAGGTGAGCCGCGTGGAGTTTATCCGATGAGCACCGTTTTCGGTCTCTTCTTTGTCGCCGCGCAAGGTGGAGCAATCTTCCTGACAGCCAAGGTTCTTTCCGAGTTCTTCGGCGGTGCGGGACTTGTTGCCAAGATTTGCTGGATGGCTGCGTCATATGCGGCATGGGTGTTATTCACATTCGCCCTGTTCGGTGTGCTTGGCGCGGACGTTTTTCTGATCCCGGCGGTGGGAGCTGTGACAGCGGCGATCTCATCGGCAATCTATCTTATCGCGTGGGTGCTGCTTGCACCGCGCAAGGCTGGTTTGAATGGCTGACGCAAACGCAATCGAAGACACGCCGGAACTCCGCGCACGTTGGGGCAATTTCGCCTGGACGGCGGAGAATGCCGCCAAAGCCGCGACCATCCGGGCGCGCTATCCCGAGGGGCGGCAGATGAGCTGCACCATTCCCTATCTCGACCTCGCGCAACGTCAGGTCGGGGCGGAGACGGATACGCAGGGGTGGCTGCCGATCCCGGTGATCGAGTTCGTCGCGCGCGAGCTCGACCTGGCGGTGATCCGCGTGCTGGAGGTCGCGACCTTCTACACCATGTTCAACCTGCACCCGGTCGGCAAATATCACGTGCAGGTGTGTGGCACGACGCCGTGCTGGCTGCGCGGGTCTGACGAAGTGTTCGCCGCGTGCAAGAACCGCGGCATGGCCAAGGGCAAGACTACGCCCGACGGCCTGTTCACGCTGACCGAGGTCGAGTGCATGGGCAATTGCGCGTCGGCGCCGATGGTCCAGATCAACGACGATAATTTCGAGGATCTGGATTACGACCGCACCGTCGCGATCCTCGACGCGCTGGCGCAGGGCAAGAGCCCCAAGGCGGGGACGCAGGAGCCCGGCCGCCACACCGTCGAACCGCTGGGCGGCCCGACCACGCTGACCGCGATGGTGAGCGAGAACCATGATTACCGGGGGGAATGGTAATGCCTGAACCCGTCCGCAAAAGCGTGCCGGTCATCGGCATCATCTTCCTCCTGCTCGCGATCATGAAGTTCTTGCAGGGGGAAAGCTGGGTCGTGTGGTTCATCCTCGCGATCGCTTTCGGCGCGCTGCGCCTCATTCCGTCCAGCCAGACCACCGCCCCCGATCCGGAGCATAAGGCATGAACAAGAACACGATCGTCACGATCCTCGCCATCATCGGCGGCATCGTCGTGCTTGGCTGGGCGCTCAAACTCGCGGTCAAATTGTTCGTGCCGCTGCTGCTGATCGGCATCGGCGTCGCCGTCTATCTGGCGGTCAAGGATAACAAGCGTATCGGAGGGCCAAAGTGAGCGCCATCTTCGTCGCCCCGGCGGAGGCCGGGGCCGCCCTGTTGAACGCGATGCGCCAGCCTATGGCGGCCCCGGCCTGCGCCGGGGCGACGGTGTGTTTCGGAGTCCGTCATGCTCGCTGACAAGGATCGCATTTTTACCAACCTCTACGGCTATCAGCCGTGGACCCTCGACGCTGCGATCAAGCGCGGCGCGTGGGACAATACCAAGAAGCTGCTCGAACTCGGCCCCGACACGATCATCGAAAAGATCAAGGCGTCGGGCCTGCGCGGGCGCGGCGGGGCGGGCTTCCCGACCGGCATGAAATGGTCGTTCATGCCCAAGAACCCGACGCCGGAGCGACCGAGCTTCCTGGTCATCAATGCCGATGAATCCGAACCGGGGTCGTGCAAGGACCGCGAGATCATCCGCCACGACCCGCATCTGCTGCTCGAAGGCGCGCTGGTCGCGGGCTTCGCGATGCGTGCGCGCGCGGCCTATATCTACATTCGCGGCGAATATATCCGTGAGGCCGAGACGCTGTTCAAGGCGATCGAGGAAGCGTACGCCAAGGGCCTGCTGGGCAAGAATGCCTGCGGTTCGGGCTATGATTTCGATGTCTTCTGCCATCGCGGCGCGGGCGCCTATATCTGCGGCGAAGAGACCGCGATGATCGAAAGCCTGGAGGGCAAGAAGGGCCAGCCGCGCCTCAAGCCGCCCTTCCCGGCGGGTGCGGGCCTCTATGGCTGCCCGACCACGGTCAACAATGTGGAATCGATCGCGGTTGCCCCGACTATCCTGCGCCGCTCGCCCGAATGGTTCGCCAGCTTCGGCCGTGAGAACAACAAGGGCACCAAGCTGTTCCAGATCAGCGGGCACGTCGAAAAGCCGTGCGTGGTCGAGGAAAGCATGTCGATCCCGTTCCGCGAGCTGATCGAAAAGCATTGCGGCGGCATCCGTGGCGGCTGGGACAATCTGCTCGCAGTGATCCCCGGCGGTTCGTCGGTGCCGCTGGTGCCGGCGGCGGAGATCATGGACGCGCCGATGGATTTCGACGGCCTGCGCGCGCTCGGTTCCGGCCTTGGCACCGCTGCTGTGATCGTGATGGACAAGTCCACCGACATCGTCGCCGCGATCAGCCGCATTTCCTACTTCTACAAGCATGAAAGCTGCGGCCAGTGCACCCCGTGCCGCGAAGGCACCGGCTGGATGTGGCGTGTGATGGAGCGGATGCGCACCGGCGATGCTGACATCAGCGAAATCGACACGCTGTTCAACGTCACCAAGCAGGTCGAAGGCCACACCATCTGCGCGCTCGGCGATGCGGCGGCGTGGCCGATCCAGGGCTTGATCAAGCATTTCCGGCCCGAAATGGAGCGCCGGATCATCGAAAAGCAGGGCGGGGGACTCTCGCCAATGCAAGAGGCGGCGGAGTGAAAGCCGCCGCCACCCTTCTTTCGATCGCGCTAGCATGCGTCGCGCCTGCGGGCCCGGCGCTTGCCGCTGACGACCTCGCGTCGGCGGCTGCATTGCGTGTTACGTCGATGGATGAAGGTGTGGCGACCTGCCTCGCAAAGTGGCGGTCACGTCAACTGATCTACCGTGTCGCCGCTGGTGCGGATGAGTCTCTTTTGATCAGCGAGGGCTTGGATTCTCAGCTGCATCAATGCCACTCTCCGTCGTTCGCTTTCGCCGTGATGGGGCGCACGACTGGCAACCAAGTGGTCCTGGCCCGAGCCACGTTCGTCAAGGCTTTGCTGGCGGGCATGCAGCAGCGCACGCCGCCTTCCTCGGCCCGGATCGAGTTCAGCGGTGCCTTTGCCGCCGCCAACGACGGTAAGGCGCTTTACTTCGCTCCCGGGATGGTCCGCGAAGCATTTGCCGTGGCTTATGTGCTGGTAAATCCGCGGGTGTATGAGGCGGTCGATTATCGCGCAGCGCCTCAATTGCCGGTGGAACCGCTGCCGAAAGCGTCGGCGGCGGTTGCCAGTCCGGGGGACCGCATAGTGCGAGAGGATGTGGTGCGCTCTATTCTTTTCGCGCGCATGGGTGAATGCGTGCTTCGACTGGATGCTAGCGGCGCGCATCGGCTGGTCCGGGACGGCGGCGATCCGAAGCTTCGACCGGCGGCGATCAACGGGCTGATGGGTGCGCTTGAGGCATGTGTCCCCGAAGATACGGAGTTGAAGGTTGATGTTGGCCGGCTGCGTGGCGCTATTGCCGTGGCGATGATCCGAATTGCAGGGCCGGGAGCTGCGAAGTGACAGGACCGATGCATATCGAGCGGATGACTTGGGCCGACCGGCGCTTCGCTGGCGCCACCCTGACCGTCTGTGCCAAGAGAATGAAGGATGCCCGGCCTGTCCGGGTCGAGGATAGCGAGTAATGCCTAAACTCACCGTAGACGGGATCGAAGTCGAAGTCCCCGCCGGCGCCACCGTGCTCCAGGCGTGCGAGGCTGCGGGCAAGGAAATCCCGCGTTTCTGCTATCATGAGCGCCTCAGCATCGCCGGCAATTGCCGCATGTGCCTGGTCGAGGTGAAGCCGGGGCCGCCCAAGCCGCAGGCGTCGTGCGCGCTGCCCGCAGCCGACAATCAGGACGTCCGCACCGACAGCGCGATGGTCAAGGCCGCGCGCGAAGGCGTGATGGAGTTCCTGCTGATCAACCACCCGCTCGATTGCCCGATCTGCGATCAGGGCGGCGAGTGCGACCTGCAGGACCAGTCGGTCGCCTATGGTCGCGGCCATTCGCGCTACACCGAAAACAAGCGCGCGGTGACCGAGAAGTATATGGGTCCCATCGTCAAGACGGTGATGACCCGCTGCATCCAGTGCACCCGCTGCGTCCGCTTTGCCGAAGAGGTAGCGGGGGTCGAGGAAATCGGCGCGATCTATCGCGGCGAGAATATGCAGATCACCAGCTATCTGGAACAGGCGGTGACGTCCGAACTGTCGGGCAATGTCGTCGACCTGTGCCCGGTCGGTGCGCTGACGTCGAAGCCCTATGCGTTCGAAGCGCGCCCGTGGGAGCTGCGCAAGACGCTGGCGATCGACGTGATGGACGCGGTCGGCACCAATATCCGCATCGACAGCCGCGGGCGCGGCGTGCTGCGCGTGCTGCCGCGCATCAACGAAGATGTGAACGAGGAATGGGCGCACGACAAGACGCGCCACCATGTCGACGGCCTCAGCTTCCGCCGCCTCGACAAGCCCTATGTCCGCAAGGACGGCAAGCTGGTCGAAGCGACCTGGGACGAGGCGTTCGCCGCCATCGCCGTCGCGGCGAAGGGCGCGGGGGACAAGGTCGCCGCGATCCATGGCGACCTTTTGGACTGCGAGACGATCTTTGCCGCGAAGAAGCTGGTCCAGTCGTTCGGCTCGACCATGCTCGAAGGGCGTCAGACCGGCATGGCGTATGACACGTCGTCGCTGGCGGCGGTGAATTTCAACACCACCATCGCGGGCGTCGAGACGGCGGACGTGATCCTGCTGGTCGGCACCAATCTGCGCTGGGAAGCGCCGCTGGTGAACACCCGCGTGCGCAAGGCGATCAAGCGCGGCGCGAAGGTGTTCGCGATCGGGCCGGAAACCGACCTGACCTACAAGACGACGTGGCTGGGCAACGACCTTGGCCTGCTCGGCAAGCTGCCGCAGGCGGCGGCGGATGCGTTCAAGGATGCCAAGCGCCCGATGGTGATCGTCGGCGGCGCGGCGCTCAAGAACGGGCATGGCGCGGCGCTGGCGCTCGCCAAGCAGCTCGATCTGGTGCGTGAGGGCTGGAACGGCTTCAACGTGCTGCACATGGCGGCGAGCCGCATGGGCGGCCTGATGCTGGGCTTCGCATCGAAGGGCGGCATCGCCGACATCGTCGCGGCACAGCCGAAGCTGACCTTCTTCCTCGGCGCGGACGAGGTCGATTTCTCGGCCTTCGCCAACAGCTTCAACGTCTATATCGGCCATCATGGCGACAAGGGCGCGCATGCGGCGGACGTGATCCTGCCGGGCGCGAGCTATGCCGAAAAGCATGGCACCTATGTCAATCTGGAGGGCCGGGTCCAGCGCAGTGAGAAGGCGGTTTCGGCCCCCGGCGACGCGCGTGAGGACTGGACAATCCTGCGCGCGCTGTCCGAAGTGATGGGCAAGACGCTGCCGTTCGACAGCTTTGGCGAGCTGCGCGCGGCGATGGCCGCCGAAGTGTCGGCGCTGGGCAGCGAAGGGCTCGCCAGCTTCGACTGGAACCCGCCCGCGCTCGACGCCAAGGGGGAGGGGGAGGTCGCGTACCCGATCGCCGACTTCTACCTGACCAACGCCATCTGCCGCGCATCGCCGACGATGCAGCGCTGCTCGGCCGAACTGATCCACGGCCAGGATTTCGCGGAGGCGGCGGAATGAGCCCCTACCTCTGGTCGATGCGCTCTGCATCGGTAATCTTGTTCGTCGTCGCGCTGATCGCATTCGTGGCGACGTTGGCCGCTGCCTTGCCGCTGTTCGGTGCAGCAGGTGAGATGGGAACCTATCCTGAAATGAAGCCGCTCTCGCTGTTGGTGGGGTTCGGCAACGCATGCCTCGCAATGGCATGGCCATTGTTCGGCGCTGCGCTGCTCTGGCGGATTGACCAGTGGCGCGGAGTGAAATCGCAGGGGGCTGCAGAGTGACCGCTTTCTTCCAATCCCTCGGCATGTCCTTCGAATGGGCGTGGTTCGTCGCGACCATCGCGGGTATCCTGCTGATCGCGCTGCCGCTGATGCTGGCGGTCGCGATGATCATCTATGCCGATCGCAAGATCTGGGCGGCGATGGCGCTGCGGCGTGGCCCGAACGTCGTCGGCCCGCTCGGCCTGCTCCAGTCGTTCGCGGACGGCCTGAAGGTCTTCCTTCAGGAAACCATCATCCCGTCGAGCGCGAACAAGGGGCTGTTCCTGCTCGCGCCGATCATCACCTTCACCGTCGCGCTGATCGTATGGGCGGTAATCCCGTTCCAGGCGGGCGTGGTGCTGGCGAACATCAATGTCGGCCTGCTCTACATCCTCGCGGCGTCGTCGTTGGGCGTGTATGGCGTGATCCTCGCCGGCTGGGCGTCGAACTCCAAATACCCCTTCTACTCGGCGATCCGCGCTGCGGCGCAGATGGTCAGCTATGAAGTGTCGATCGGTTTCGTGCTGATCGCGGTGGTGCTGTGGGCGGGGACGTTCAACCTGTCGGGCATCGTCAATGCGCAGCAGGGGCATGTGCTGGGCATCTTCAACGGCTTCGGGTTCAACCCGCTGCTGTTCCCGATGGCGGTGGTGTTCCTGATCTCGGCGCTGGCCGAGACCGCACGCGCGCCGTTCGACTTGACCGAGGCGGAGAGCGAGCTGGTCGCGGGCTATCAGACCGAATATTCGTCGATGGCGTTCGCGCTCTACTGGCTGGGCGAATATGCCAACGTCATCCTGATGTGCACGCTCAACGCGGTGCTGTTCTGGGGTGGCTATCTGCCCCCGATCGACTGGGCGCCGCTCTATGCGGTGCCGGGCATCATCTGGCTGTTCATCAAGATCCTCGTCTTCTTCTTCATCTTCTCGTGGATCAAGGCGACCGTCCCGCGCTACCGCTATGACCAGCTGATGCGCCTGGGCTGGAAGATCTTCCTCCCGCTGGCGCTGTTCTTCGTGTTCGCGGTGTCGGGCTGGCTGATGATCCAGCGGGTGGGCTTTTCCTCTCAGCGAGTTGATCAGCAGGTAGCCGCGGTAGCCTCGCGCTATGATCACGCCTGTGAGCCGGTAAATACTTCGGCGCAGTCTTTCGGAAGAGTGAGATTTGCCTTGGACGGGGACGCTTCGTTCGTCGGGTTCTCAGAACCGGCCACTTGGGCCGTTCCCGTTGAGGCACAACTTCCGCCGAGCGAGCCCTCTGGCCACGTTCTTCGTTGGACAACGAAGGACGGCCGCGCTTTGGAGGGCCGGACCGTCGGGACTGATACGTCACCTTACGCCGAGAGTTTTGGCGTCGTGGTGAAGTCAGACAGAGAACGCATCGAATGGGCCCAATGGTCCTGCAAGTCGTCGGAGCCAGTATGAGCGTCGCCCAACTCGTCCGTTCGTTCACTCTGTGGGAGTTCGTGAAGGCCCACGCCCTCACGCTGAAGTATTTCTTCAAGCCCAAGGCGACGATCAACTATCCGTACGAGAAGAACCCGATCTCGCCCCGTTTCCGCGGCGAGCATGCGCTGCGCCGTTATCCCAATGGCGAAGAGCGCTGCATCGCGTGCAAGCTGTGCGAGGCGGTGTGTCCGGCGCTGGCGATCACGATCGAGGCCGAACCGCGTGACGACGGCAGCCGCCGCACCACGCGCTACGACATCGACATGACCAAGTGCATCTATTGCGGCCTGTGCCAGGAGGCATGCCCGGTGGACGCCATCGTCGAGGGGCCGAACTTCGAATTCGCGACCGAAACCCGTGAGGAGCTGATCTATCACAAGGACAAGCTGCTCGCGAACGGCGACCGCTGGGAACGCGCAATCGCCGCGAACCTTGCCGCCGATGCACCGTACCGTTAAGCGCGCGGCAACAGTGGGGCAGACGATGATTCACCATTCACCCGTCATCCCGGCGCAGGCCGGGATCGCCAAGTTTGGGGGCGTGCGCGGGCCACTGGCGGCCCCGGCCTTCGCCGGGGCGACGGAGTTGTTCGCATGATCCAGGCAATCGCCTTTTATCTCTTCGCCGGGGTGGTGATCCTCTCCGCCGCGATGACGATTACCGCCCGCAATCCCGTTCATTCGGTGCTGTGGCTGATCCTCGCCTTCTTCAACGCCGCCGGCCTGATGGTGCTGGCGGGGGCGGAGTTCATCGCGATGCTGCTGGTCATCGTCTATGTCGGCGCGGTCGCGGTGCTGTTCCTGTTCGTCGTGATGATGCTCGACATCGACTTTGCCGAGCTGCGCGCCGGGTTCGTGCGCTATGCCGTGTTCGGCCTGGCCATCGCGGTGGCGCTGGCGGCGGAGATCGTGATCGGCACGATGGCGTGGAGCGCGGGCAAGATCGACCTTGCCAAGCGGATCGCGCCGACCGACGCCGCGCTGGGCCAAGTGCCCAATGTCGAAGCGATCGGGCTGCTGCTCTACAGCCGCTATCTCTATCTGTTCGAGGCCGCCGGCTTCATCCTGCTCGTCGCCATGGTCGGCGCGATCGTGCTGACCCACCGCCAGCGCGGCGGGGTGATGAAGCAGAATGTCTGGCGCCAGATCAACCGGCGTCAGAAGGACGCCATCCGCAACGTCAATCAGCCCGTCGGGCAGGGGGTGGAGCTGTGATCCACAACAGCCGTCACCCCAGCGAAAGCTGGGGTCTCCAGATGTCGAAGGCTGCGCCTGCCGCACTAGACCCCAGCGTTCGCTGGGGTGACGAACTTGTTCGGAGTGTTGCGCTGTGATCGGCCTCACGCATTACCTCGTCGTCAGCGCGATCCTGTTCACCATGGGCGTGCTCGGCATCTTCATGAACCGCAAGAACCTCATCGTCATCCTGATGGCGATCGAGCTGATCCTGCTGAGCGTGAACCTCAACCTCGTCGCCTTCTCGTCGTATCTCGGCGATCTGGTGGGGCAGGTGTTCGCGATGTTCGTGCTGACCGTTGCGGCGGGTGAGGCCGCGATCGGCCTTGCCATCCTTGTCATCTATTTCCGCGGCCGCGGCACGATCTCGGTCGACGACGTCAATCGGATGAAGGGCTGATGTCTTCGATCCATTTCATCGTATTCCTGCCGCTGCTGGCAGCGATTGTCGCGGGCTTTAGCAACCGCGCGTTCGGCACGGCATTCCCGAAGATCGTCACCACCGGCGGCCTGTTCGTCGCGGCGATCCTCAGCTGGATGACCTTCATTCCGTTCCTGAACGGCACGGCGGAACCGCAGGTCATCAAGGTGCTGACCTGGATGAACTCGGGCGACCTGATGGTCGACTGGGCGCTGCGCGTCGACAGCCTGACCGCGGTGATGCTGGTGGTGGTGACGAGCGTGTCGGCGCTGGTTCACCTCTACAGCTGGTCGTACATGGAAGAGGACCCGGATCAGCCGCGCTTCTTCGCGTATCTGTCGCTGTTCACCTTCGCGATGCTGATGCTGGTGACCGCCGATAACCTGCTGCAGATGTTCTTCGGCTGGGAAGGCGTGGGGCTCGCGAGCTACCTGCTCATCGGCTTCTGGTTCAAGAAGCCGTCCGCCAATGCCGCCGCGATCAAGGCGTTCGTGGTCAACCGCGTCGGCGACCTTGGCTTCATGCTCGGCATTTTCGGCGTGTTCCTCGTGTTCGGCACGATCTCGATCCCCGAAATCCTCGAAGCCGCGCCCGGTATGGCCGGCAGCACGATCGGTTTCCTCGGCTATCGTGTCGACACGCTGACCGTGCTGTGCCTGCTGCTGTTCGTCGGTGCGATGGGCAAGTCGGCGCAGCTGGGCCTGCACACCTGGTTGCCCGATGCGATGGAGGGTCCGACCCCGGTGTCGGCGCTGATCCATGCGGCGACGATGGTCACTGCGGGCGTGTTCATGGTGTGCCGCCTGTCGCCGCTGTTCGAACAGGCGCCGATCGCGCTCGGCTTCGTCACCTTCATCGGTGCCGCGACCTGCCTGTTCGCCGCGACGGTCGGCACGACGCAGACCGACATCAAGCGCGTCATCGCCTATTCGACCTGTTCGCAGCTCGGCTACATGTTCTTCGCCGCGGGCGTCGGCATGTATGGCGCGGCGATGTTCCACCTGTTCACCCACGCCTTCTTCAAGGCGCTGCTGTTCCTGGGTGCCGGCTCGGTGATCCACGCGATGCACCATGAGCAGGACATGCGCTACTATGGCGGCCTGCGGAAGCACATCCCGGTCACCTATTGGACGATGATGGCGGGCACGCTCGCGATCACCGGCGTTGGTGTTTACTGGTTCCATGCGGGCTTTGCTGGCTTCCACTCGAAGGACGCTATCCTCGAGGCGGCTTACGCTGCCGGCGGTGGGGGCATTGCTGCCTTCTGGACCGGCGTGTTCGCCGCACTGTTGACCAGCTTCTACAGCTGGCGCCTGATGTTCCTGACCTTCTTCGGCAAGCCGCGCTGGACCCAGTCGGAGCATATTCAGCACGCGCTGCATGACGCGCACGGCCATGACCACGCACATGACGAGGCGCATGGCCACGCGGTCGCGCATGCGGAGAACCCGCCGGCGCAGGAAGATGCCGGCCATGAACCGCACGCCCATGGTCCGAGCGCGCATGAGACTGCGGACGGCACCGGCGGATACCATCCGCACGAAAGCCCGCTGCCGATGATGATCCCGTTGCTGGTGCTCAGCCTGGGCGCGGTGTTCGCAGGGTTCGTCTTCAACAAGTTCTTCATCCAGCCCGAGGCCGGTGAGATCTTCTGGAAGGGCGCGGTCGCGTTCGACACCCACCTGGCGCACGCGATGCATGAAGTGCCGCTGTGGGTGAAGCTGTCGGCCAGCATCGTCATGCTGCTCGGCCTGTTCGGGGCGTGGGTCGCGTACATCAAGTCGCCGACCATCCCCGCGCGCTTCACCGCGACCTTCGGGCTTCTCTACAAGTTCCTGCTGAACAAGTGGTATTTCGACGAGCTGTACAATGTGCTGTTCGTGAAGCCCGCCTTCTGGTTCGGCCGTCTGTTCTGGAAGCGGGGTGACGAGGGGACGATCGACCGCTTCGGTCCGAACGGGTCCGCCGCCCTGGTCCGCTTTGCGGGCGTGTGGAGCGGGCGCCTCCAGTCCGGATATGTCTATAGCTATGCGTTCGTCATGCTGATCGGCCTGACCGCAGCCGTTACCTGGGTGATCACGCGATGAGCGGCATTCTCTCCATCATGCTGATCGTGCCGCTGGTTGCGGCGGTCGCATGCCTGTTCACCACCGCGAACAATGCGCGCTGGATCGCGCTGATCGCGACGCTGATTGACCTGGTGCTGGGCGGCGTGCTGTGGGCCAATTTCGAGATTGGCGGGCCGCAGTGGCAGTTCGTCGAATATACGCCGATCTTCGGGCGCTTCGCCTGGGCGCTGGGCATCGACGGGTTCGCGCTGCTGCTGATCATGCTGTCGGTGTTCCTGATGCCGATCTGCATCGGCGCCAGCTGGACCGCGATCGAAAAGCGCGTGCCGGAATATATGGCGGCGTTCCTGATCACCGAAGTGTTGATGATCGGCACCTTCGCGGCACAGGACATCTTCCTGTTCTACATGTTCTTCGAAGCCGGCCTGATCCCGATGTTCCTGATCATCGGCATCTGGGGCGGCGCGAACCGCATCTACGCGTCGTATAAATTCTTCCTCTACACGCTGCTCGGCTCGCTGCTGATGCTGATCGCGATGATGTACATGAGCATCACCGCGGGCACGACGTCGATCCCCGAGCTGATGGCGTATGACTTCCCGCCGCATGTCCAGACATGGCTGTGGCTGGCCTTCTTCGCATCGTTCGCGGTGAAGATGCCGATGTGGCCGGTCCACACCTGGCTTCCCGACGCGCACGTGCAGGCACCGACCGCCGGGTCGGTGATCCTGGCTGGCGTGCTGCTGAAGCTTGGCGGCTATGGCTTCCTGCGCTTCAGCCTGCCGATGTTCCCGGAGGCTTCGGCGCAGCTGATCTGGCTGGTGTTCGGCCTGTCGTGCATCGCGGTCGTGGTCACGTCGCTGATCGCGCTGGTGCAGAGCGACATGAAGAAGCTGATCGCCTATTCGTCGGTCGCGCATATGGCGATCGTGACGCTGGGCCTGTTCACCTTCAACCGGCAGGGGATTGAGGGCGCGATGATGGTGATGCTGGGCCATGGCCTGGTGTCCGGGGCGCTGTTCCTGTGTGTCGGCGTCATTTACGACCGCCTGCATACGCGTGAGATCGACCGTTATGGCGGCCTTGCGATCAACATGCCGAAATATGCGATCCTGTTCATGCTGTTCACGATGGCGTCGGTCGGCCTGCCGGGGACGAGCAACTTCGTCGGCGAATTGCTGGCGCTGATGGGCACGTACCAGGTGTCGACGCTGGCGACGCTGATCGCGACCACCGGCATCATCCTCGGCGCGGGCTATATGCTCTACCTCTACCGCCGCGTCGTGTTCGGTGACCTGACCAAGGACGACGTCAAGGCGATGCCGGACCTCAACAAGCGCGAAATGGCGCTGCTCGCCCCGATCGCGGCGGCGGTGCTGTGGATGGGCGTGTACCCGGAGAGCTTCCTCGCCCCGATGCGCGCTGACGTTGCGACGTTGCTGGCGCGGATCGAGCGCGCGAAGCCGGCGGGTGACAGCCTGCCGACCCCCGGAAATCCGGCTGCGGCCAAGGCCGCGCACGCGCCCGAGCACAAATCTGCCGAACATGGAGCGGCACACTGATGGATTACGCCGCACAACTTTCGATGGTCCTGCCCGAGATCGTCCTGTCGCTGGGCGGTCTGGCGCTGCTGATGGTCGCCGCCTGGGGTGGCCCGGCCGTGTCGCGCGCGGTGAGCTGGGTCGCGGTCGCGGTCCTGATCGGTGGCGGCATCGCGCTGACCGGCCCGGCATCGTCGGGCGGCACCGCGTTTGACGGGCTGTACCGCGCCGACCTGTTCTCGGCCTACGCCAAGGCGCTGATCTTCTTCGCCGCGGCGATCTCGATCATCATCGCGCCGCGCTTCTTTGCCCGCACCTCGGGTGAGGATCTGCGCCCCGAATATCCGATCCTGATTCTGTTCGCGACGGCGGGCATGGGCATCATGGTCTCGGCGAACGACCTGCTGACGCTCTATGTCGGGCTCGAGCTCAACAGCCTTGCCTCCTATGTCCTCGCCAGCTTCATGCGCCGCGACGTGCGCTCGGCCGAGGCGGGTCTGAAGTATTTCATCCTCGGCTCGCTCGCGAGCGGCATCCTGCTCTATGGCATCAGCCTGGTTTACGGGTTCAGCGGCACCACCGTGTTCGGCGATATCGCGTCGGCCTATGCGGCGGGTGAGAACATGGGGCTGCTGTTCGGCCTGGTGTTCGTCTTCGCGGGCCTCGCGTTCAAGATGTCGGCGGTCCCGTTCCATATGTGGACCCCGGACGTCTATGAAGGCGCGCCGACGCCGGTGACCACCTTCTTCGCCAGCGCACCCAAGGTCGCGGCGATGGCGCTGTCGGTGCGCGTCGCGATCGAGGCGATGGGGCCGGTGACCAGCGACTGGCGCCAGATCGTGATCTTCGCCGCGCTCGCATCGATCGTGCTCGGCGCGGTCGCGGCGATCGGGCAGCAGAACATCAAGCGCCTCCTCGCTTACTCGTCGATCAACTATGTCGGCTTTGCGCTGATCGGCCTTGCCGCCGGGACTGCCGAGGGCGTGGCCGGCGTGCTGACCTACCTCACCATCTATGTGGTGATGACGCTGGGCAGCTTCCTCGTCGTGCTGCAGATGCGCGACGCAGAGGGCCAGCCGGTCGAGACGATCGCCAGCCTGTCGGGCCTGTCGCGCACGCGGCCGGCGCTGGCGGCGGCCCTCGCAATCTTCATGTTCAGCCTCGCGGGCATTCCGCCGCTGTTCGGCTTCTGGGCGAAGTTCGCGGTGTTCGAGGCAGCGGTGCGCGCCAACCTCTTCTGGCTCGCGGCGATCGGTATCGCGGCGTCGGTGATCGGGGCATTCTATTACCTCAAGATCGTCAAGACGATGTATTTCGACGAGCCGGCTCCCGCCTATGCCAAGAGCGACAGCGCGCTTGAGGGCGGGTTGATCGCGGCGGCGGCGGTGTTCGTTTCGCCGCTCGGCTATCTGCTGATCCCGGTGCTCGGCGCATGGTCGATGGCGGCGGCGCGGACGCTGTTCTGATCCGCGTCGTAGCCGAGACCGGTTCCACCAACGCCGACATGCTGGCGCTCGCTGCGGCGGGCGCCGCCGAGGGGACTTGGCTGCGCGCCGAACGCCAGACGGCAGGCAAGGGGCGGCAGGGCCGGGCGTGGGAGTCGCCGGTCGGTAATTTCTATGGCAGCACGCTGGTGCGCCTGCGTCCCACAGACCCACCCGCGCCGACGCTGGCGCTGGTTACGGCAGTCGCGCTGGAGGAGGCGGTGAGCACATTCCGTCGCCCCGGCGCAGGCCGGG
>FWWL01004367.1_pt1 | contig 23989 bp, 21 predicted proteins | sample 2228331 | NCBI WGS metagenome assembly FWWL01 (sample SAMEA103939775, study PRJEB20133) | metagenome | reverse complement strand
TCTCATACCAGTTTGGAAGCGGTCTGCTCCTGCGCCTGTGGCCATGGGATTCTCTCTCAGCACATGGTGAGGATAGGGATATATTTTAATAAAATAATCACCCTCTGTCAATCCTTTGAGCGCCTTTGTGACTGCCACCCTCGCTGCCTCAAGGGCGTTGTGCCGAATCTGTACAGCCCTTTTGGCAATCAGGTAGGCTGACAGACCGAATGTCTGGTCTGCATTGCCCGTCTCAAACCTGTGTATCTTTGGCTCAGGGACTCCCTTCACATAACCCTTTTTTGGCTTCCTCTTAGATTTCCGAGTATAAGGTCTCTCAATCCTCCTATAACATTTTGCAGGTCTCAGTGCCATAATTCACAATTTCCCACCCTTCTTTAAATTTGCAAATTCCGACCCTATAAGGGAAGGCGCGGGGCTGATGTGCTGTTTGTATTTAGCCTCGGGTCTCTGGCTATAGGGTCGGCTGACAGAGCCTGTCAGTTTGAAAAGCACCAACTTACACATTCTCATACCCGGATAGAGCCTGACCGGCATCTTACCAAGATTTGATATCTCAAGGGCCAGCTTGCCATCGAATGTGGGATCTACAAATCCGGATGTGATGTGGGCTGTGATACCAAGTCTACCAAGAGATGAACGGCCATCAACATAGCCTACCAGATCTGGGGGTAGCCTTATCCTTTCCTTTGTTATGCCTATCACAAACTCCCTTGGATGCAGAACAAATGCCTGACCATCCGATATGTCGACAAGTTCTGTGTAATCCTTGGTACCGTCCTTTATGTCTATGTAGGGCTCGGTGAGCACCCTAAATACCCTGAACTGGTTGCCCAGTCTCAGATCGACCCACGCAGACTGTATCTGCAGCTCTGGCTCATCGAGTGGTTCGATCACAAGTCGGCCCGACTTGAGATACTCAATGATCTCACGATCTGTCAATATCATATACAAAATGGTCTATAGAAGTTTTAAATTAGTCCACATCCTGTGTGTAGTCTGTTTTTTGTTTGAGAGCAGTCTCTGCCCTAGCCAACTCAATGCCCAGATAGACAGCATGTCCGATGTTGCTGATGATTCCCTCTCGCACAATCATATCCCTTAGCTGTCTGGCCGAGCTTCCCTCATAAACACCCAACAGCTCACCCTGAGAGCTGGTGTGCTCAACCCTTATTTTTCCATCCACAAGGCTGATCACAAAGTTACCCCTCGGATCGAGTTGTAGTTCGGGTTTAGGTACATAACTATCATACCACTTTTTCACAATCTGTTCGGCTCTCTCCCAACAGTCCTCATAAATATGTGCTGATTGGGAGTTTATTATCAGATCACCAAGTTCGACCTTCAGACCTGCCTCTACAAGCTCCTTCCTTATAAGCTCCTGTAGGGCTCTCAGACCAAATGCATTGTCAGGGTATGCCTCAAACATGTCATTCGATCTGATTGTGGCTGTAAGATAGAGCTTGCCATCCCTAAGCCTAAGCCAGATGTGATTGATACAGGGACTACCTCCGATTGTTAGATCCTGGCTGCTATCCCACAGATTTATCACAACAGCTCTCGAGACGGGCTCCCGCACCAGCTTTGCCACAGCACCCTTTATCTGATCGGTACCAAACCATGATCTCATCCTTGAGCCATAGGTATAGGAAGTGCCCGGCTCCTTCCAATCGGTTGTGATCTTCTTTATATACTGCTCGATGTGTTCTTTGTCGTATGGTAAGAATTCGGGTATGTGTGGATTGGCTGGATCCTCACCACTTATCACCGAGACCAAATTGAGGATCTCCTTTTGCCTTTCATCGTAATGTGTGCCGGAAATGCGACCAAATTTCAGTATTGTATCTAAGATCTGAAGCCATGCTCCTGCAATATTTTTGTGCCTTACAATGTACACAGCATCTTCACCCTGATATTGTCTGACCTGCTCTGTTTGCTTTTCAAAAATCATTTTTTCCCTCCTTATTTTTGGAGTTGGTAATTTTTTAAAATCGATTTTAGATATATCATCCGTTCTGATAACGGCTATGGACTCTCTGAGCTTTTCGAGGGAGGACTGGGGAATGTCAAGACCAATATATCCAGGATAATCACTCTTCACTCTCCAAACAGGTTTTGCTGTGATCTCTGTTTGTCCTCTCTCAAATCCTTTTTTGAAAAAATCGAGCAGCACAGTACCAGATTTTGAGAGATCAGTACCTGTGATGATCAGGTTGCTTATGTTAGGATTTGCAAGCAGGTTCCGAACCAGTATATCAAGGCCCCGTTCAGCGGAAAAAAGATTACCAATCACACAGTAGCTGTTTGGGTCAAGTTTGGCAGCAATCTCTTGAGGTTTTGTCCAGAGACAGCATATCGCAACAGGGCTTGCCGGATTGCCCACGATCAGTCTGGATGCTTTGTAGAGTGGAGTGAACATAAGATTTAGTGAAAATCAGAATTTATAAACAACTAATTTTCTGGCAACTTTATGGCCAACACTTTTGACTCGCCGTCCTCCATTGTAACCCCATATATCTGATCAGCCTCCCTTACTATCGTATCGTTGTGTGATATCACAATGAATTGGGCAAGCTTAGACTGCTTCTTTATCAACTCAGCCACTCTCTTGCTGTTTGTCTTGTCAAGGGTTGCATCCGCCTCGTCCAGCATATAAAAGGGAGCTGGTTTATGTCTCTGGATCGCAAAAAGGAATGCAAATGCTGTCAGCGTTTTCTCCCCAGCCGACATCGCATCGATATTGAGCAGCTTTTTACCAGGTGGGCTTGCCTTTATTAGCAGACCAGATGTCAGATCACCAGCCTTCTCTAACTCAAGCTCTGCCTGACCACCCGTTAGCTCCCTGTACACATCCCTAAAATGCCTTGCTATATCATTGAGTGTGGTGGTGAACGTCTCGAGTCGTTTTGCCTCTATCTGTGCTATCGTTTGCTCAACAGCCTGCCGTTCGGCAACTATCCTGTCCAGCTTCTGTTTAAAGGCATCGAATTCCTTAAATATCAACTCAAAGTCATCGATGGCCTTGAGATTTACAGCTCCCAGACTTTCGAGCTGTTCGAGTGTGGCCTTCTCCTTCTGTTTCAATACCTGAACTGGAAGGGCCATAAACTCATTATCCTTTTCAGCCCCTGTTTCCTCGAGCTGCAGATTGAGGCTTTCGGCCTTGGCCTCGAGTCGAGCCTTCTGTATGTTCAGCTTTCCAATCTCCTGCTGCAGGTTTAGCCTTTTTTCATAAACAGCCAGCCGTTCGGCCCTCAGCCTCTTTAACTTTTCGTCGAGTCTCGACTTGTCGGCCTCGATTCTAACAGAGCCTAACTTTCTCTGCTTTTCCTTTAAACTGGATAGCTCTGTCTGGGCAGCCCTGATCAGTTCCTCTAGCTCTCTGTTTTCCTCCTCAAGTTTGGCGATCTGTGCACTGAAGTCGAGCCTACCAGCTCTCCTCTGATAAAATCCCCCACTCACAGATCCGCTCACCTCAAAGAGATCACCCTCGAGTGTGACGAGTCTTATCTCAGCCTTTGCAGCTGCCTTTGCAGTGTGAATGTCGGGCATCACAGCTGTTCGTCCTCCAAGCCACTCAACCACAGGTCTGTACTTTGGCTCTGCCCTTATCACATCAGCTAACCAACCAAGACTACCTTTTGGTAGGGCTGTCCTAGGAGTGATCCTCAAATGGCTAATTGGCAGAAACCTTGCCTGTCCGATCCTTCTCTCTCTCAATCTCTGTATGCATGCCACTGCCGTGTCAAGGTTTTCAACAACAATATCTCCGAGATGACCCCCCAGCGCGACATCGAAGGCAATCCTATACTTTTCTGGCACACTGAGCAGTTTGCTCACTGTACCATAAACTCCTTTGAAATCAGCCACTGCTTCAAAGGCGGCACTCCGCTCGGTAAGTCCAAACCTTGTCATCAATGCTCTGAGCCGTTCGGCCTCCCTCTTATTCGATTCTATCTTTGCCCGTTTCAATTCAATTTCTGCGCTAAGCCTATCGATTTGCCTATCGATCTGCAATCTAGTCGAGGCAGCCACAACATCCCTGGACAACTGTTCAAGTCTGCTCTCCTCAACCCTCAATTGCTCATCAAGCTTTGCTATTTCGTTGGCTAGCTGTTCAGAAAGTCTCTCTTTTTCAGCCAGCTTTGTCCTTATCTCTGACAGCTCACTATCAATCTGGTTGTGCTCCTTTCTGATTATTGCAGCCCTTATCTGTTTTAGATCCTTTTGCAGTTGCTGCCAAGTAAGGGCAGCCTGCCTTTCAGCCCTCAATTTATCAACCATTGCCTGTTTCTCTCCCATCAGCAGTTCAGCCTCCCTGATTTTTCTCTCAATTTCTGCCATCTCCTTTTCTGCCATCTCCTTCTTCTCATCGTACTCAGATATACCAGCCACCGAATCGATGATCCCCCTTCTCTGTACAGCATCCATCTCAACAATCCGGTTTACATCCCCTTGCTGTATGATGTTATGGCTATCTGGCCTCAGCCCGACCTGGGCTAGCACATCGAGTATCTGCTGTCTGGTTGCAATGCGACCATTCAGCCTGTACGTTGAGACGCCTGCCCTGTTCAACCTTCGGCTTACCGACACAATCGGTTCATCGAATGGTAGGGTATGTGAGGTATTATCAAAAAACAGACTGACCTTTGCGTACTCAGCCGGCCCCTTGTTCTTGCTGCCGTGAAAGATTAGCTCTGTCGCCTTCTTTGCCCTTAACAGCCTTGGGCTTGCCCGGCCTATCACAAATGCTATGGCATCCGAGATGTTTGTCTTGCCACTGCCATTCGGTCCTGTGATGACAGAAAAGCCGGGAGGAAATTGCAGAACAGTCTTTCTCTTAAAAGATTTGAAACCCTGCAACACAATGCGATCGATGCTAACCATACGATTGATAATTACCAACAAATGTTTAAATCGGTTGATCTTAATTTATACCAATTCCAATATCTAACATGATCGAATCCCTACTCAGCTTTGAACAAGTCAATAGGCGACCCTGGTTGACGGCGGTGTGGGCCTTTCTGCTGGCCAATGTGGCTCTGCTCCTTTCTAGCCAGATTGCCGGCTCCTTTACGGGTGTTGATTTTGGCTTTTTTGGTATTCTGTTTGTCGTCATACCATCGGTCTATTTCATAGTCACACTCTTTAAACAGGAGGAGCGGATAGAGGAAAACATCATAAAGTTTCGCCAGAAGGGGCTATGGGAGAGACACGAAAAGGACATACTGATATTCCTCTTCTACTTCCTGGGTCTAACCATCGCTTTCTCGATATGGTCCTTTGCCCTACCTGATGGTGCGTTCTCTGTGCAGACTGCCAAAATAAGTCAGATAAGAGGTCTGACGGGTGCTGCTGTTTCTAGTATAGACTCTTTTAGCGCCATATTGCTCAACAACATCCAGGTGATGCTCTTCTCCTTTTTCTTCTCTTTTATATTCGGTGCAGGAGCCGTGTTCATCATCGAATGGAATGCCTCGATACTGGGTGTTTATATAGGTCAGCTCTCCAAGTCTGTGTGGGAAATTCCGATTGTCACACTTGCCTTCCTCCCCCACGGCATACCAGAGATAGCAGGCTATGTGGCAGCAGGCCTGGCTGGTGGGTTGATATCAGCAGCCATCACACGAAAAAACCCTCCCAAAATCCTCGAGACAATCATATTCGATGCGATCAAGATACTGATCATTGCTGTGGCCTTGTTGGTGTTGGGAGCAGCAATCGAGGTGTGGTTGTGATCAAACCCTTTATAAACTTTATGTTCGACGGATAACGTATAATCATTTAAAAGATGGCTTGACCAATTGTTAATTGGTGAATACAATGGTCGTATTCGGAGGGTTACTCGACCTAGTGATCGTCGTGTTCCTGGTCCTTGTATTCGCCGAGTATGTAAAGATAAGGACCAAGGCCGACAAGCCATTTAGACTAGTAGCGAGTGCAGGTGTGCTCGCACTACTTGCAGCAGGTTCATCCTTGCTGGAAGTTGCAGGTCCGACAGCAGTGTTCTGGATAGGGACAATATTTTCGGTCATAAGCTGGATTCTACTGCTCATTGGAACACTGTGGGCAACAGCTGAATTGTCAAAGAAATAGAGCAGTAAATCCTTTTCCTTTTCTTTTTATTTCTTTACTTAGATATCGAACTAAATATAAGCTCAAACAAGAATAGAAAAAATGATAGAAGTAAACAAAGAGAGATGTGTGAGGTGTGGAGGCTGTGTGGGTGTCTGTCCCCAGTCAGCCCTCACACTAAGTGAACATGGTATTGTGTGTGATAGCAGGTGCACAAACTGTGGTATATGTGTAGCCTTCTGTCCGGTGCAGGCACTGAGGATTAGGTAGATATGGAAAGCTATGATGTGTTGGTTGTGGGAATGGGTCCTGCTGGCAGCTCGGCTGCTCTAGTCTGTGCAGAGGGGGGTGTGAGTGTGTTGGGTATCGAAAAAAGACAAGAGATAGGAAGCCCGAAGAGATGTGGTGAGGGTTTGTCAAAATCAGCTTTACGCAGAATGGGTATAAAGCTACCAGCCCAGGCAGTGAGTCGCAGAATATACGGAGCGAGAGTATGGACACCATCTGGTAAGTCGGTAACAGTTGATTTTAAAGGAAATGAGGGTTGGATTGTTGAGAGAAAGGTGTTTGACAAATATCTCGCAAGACTGGCAATCAGGGCTGGTGCGGTTGTCCGGGCCAGAACAGAGCTGATTGATGTCAAAAGGGAGGCTGGAAAGCTGATAGCCAGCCTAAGGACCCAGGATGGATTGGAGCAGATTGAGACAAACCTTCTGATCGCATGTGATGGTATTGAGTCAAAAGCAGCCCGAATGCTCGGCCTCAACACAACCATATCATTGGTAGATGTTGCTAGCTGTGCGCAGTTTGAGATGTCGGGCATCGATACTGACCCACGACGTGTGCAGTTCTGGCTTGGCTCCAAGCTAGCACCAGGCGGTTATGTGTGGTGTTTTCCAAAAGACCGGGACAGTGCAAATGTGGGTATTGGTGTGAGACGTCCCTGGGCCGACAGACCAGCCATAGATTATCTAAAAGCATTCATCTCCACTCAGCCAGGTCTGGCAAAAGGCTCGATCATTGAGATCAACTGTGGGGGTGTACCTGTGGGTGGTCTGTTAAAAAACATGGTGGCTGACAATCTGATAACAGCGGGGGATGCCTGCCATCAGGTCAATCCCATCCATGGTGGGGGGATTGCCGAAGCCTGGATCGGAGGTAGGCTTGCAGGCCAGGTTGCTGTCAAGGCAATAAAATCTGGAAATTTCAAAGCCAAAAAACTGTCCGAATATAACAAACTGTGGTGGGCAGAAAGGGGTGCCAAGCTTGCCAGGCTTGTCAGACTGAGGCAGGTCATTGAAAACCTGACTGATGATGATCTGAACTGGCTTGCTGATTACATCAAACCTGCTGAGCTGATCTCTCTTACCCAGGGGGGTGGATTTGCTAGCCTTGCAAAACTGTTGATGAGAAGGCCTAAACTGATAGGCTTAGCAAGAAAGCTGATCACAAAATAGTTTAAATACCTTAGGTATATTATTTTTGGGTAAGGGCTAGACCGGGCTGTTGGGCGTAGCCTGTAACCACAAACCGTCCTATGGTGGGGTCGAAGCCCAAGGGAGGCTGTTCAGGTCTACAGACCCCTTCTCTCAGGCTGAGAAGCCCTGTCCTACAGGGTTGTCAGCATAGTGAAACAGGTCAGGGCCGGAAGGCAGCAGCCTTAAGCTGTGTCTGGCACGCTTGTAGGGTCACGGGGTGGAGCTGCGGTGAAGGTTCAGTCTGTAGGTTTTGGACATGTCCACTGCGGGCGTGCCCTTACCCACTCTTTTTAGCCTTAAAGCTCAAAAAGAGAATGAAGGCTCTGAAAATAATAAGATTTTTTGAAAAAGAGTATGGCATAAAGAGGCCAACAGCTAACAACCCTTTTCTAACCCTGATTAAATGCATACTTTCCCAGAGAACAAGAGATGAGAACACGGAGAGAGCAAGTCGGGCTCTGTTCAAAATCGCCAGGACCCCACAACAGATTTTAGAGCTGTCTGAGAGTAGACTGAGAAAGATCATAAGGCCTGCCGGCTTCTATAGAAACAAGGCCAAAACGATCAGGGCTGTGTCGAAAATGATTTTGGAAAAATATGGGGGCAAAACTCCAAAAACAAGACAAGAACTGCTTACATTACCGGGCGTTGGCTTCAAAACCGCCGATGTTACACTCGCCTATGGTTGGGGCATACCCGCGATACCAGTGGACACACACGTCAGCCAGATCTCCAAGAGGCTAGGGTTGGCTAGACCAGGAGATGATGTAGAGGATGTGAGGAAAAAACTGGAGCGGACATTTCCAAAAAATAGATGGTATGTTGTTAACCACGGCATGGTCCGATTTGGCCGGGAGATATGTAAGCCGATCAGGCCTCTCTGTATTAAGAACAGAGATCTGTGTCCATTCTCAGATTTCTGTAGGGCGTACAAAACAAAAAAATTCAACGTGAGGTAAAAATGATAGACAGCCACTGTCATATCGAGCAACCTGACTATGACAAGGACAGAGATGAGGTTATTCAAAAGTGCAAGAAGGAGCTGAAGGCAATCATCACAAGCTGTGCTCATCCAAAGGATTTCAATCTCACAATGGCTGTGGTCGAAAAATGGAAAGGATTCGTTTTTGCCACAGCTGCAATTCATCCCGAATATGTGAAGGAGATCAGCGGCTCTGAGATCGAAAGATTTTTTGAGATTTTAAAAGAGCACAAAAACAGGATTGTTGCAATCGGTGAGTGTGGTCTGGATTTTTATTGGATAAAGGAAGAGAGCTGGAGGCAAAAACAGAGGGATCTTTTCATACAACACATAGAGCTAGCTAAGGAGCTCAGGCTACCACTTGTGATCCATGCAAGGGATGCCTTTGAACCTGCGATAAGGATTTTAGAAAATTGCGATGCAAGGGATGTGTGTATGCACATGTTTGGTGCTGTCCATCTTGTGAAAGATGTTATCGAAAATGGCTGGTATGTCAGTCTGAACACTATCATCGAAAGGAGCAAAAAGCACAGGAAGATTGCCCGGGATGTGCCGATTGAGCACATTCTGTTGGAAACAGACAGCCCCTGGTTAGGAGCTGGGCAGAGAAATGATCCCACAGCGATAAAAACTGTTGCTAAAGAGGTTGCTGAGATCAAGAAAATAGAATTTGAAAAGGTCTGGCAGGTCTGTGGCCAAAATGCGGTGAGATTTTTCAGACTGCCAATCTAACAGATCCTCACACCGTGCTGCTCAAACAGGGACTGGTTTACCCATATTGGTGCACCCGTACGCAGGGCCAGCGCAATACCATCAGATGGTCGCACATCGAGTGAGAGTCCCCGATTACCTTGCTGCAGAAGAAGCCTGCCAAAGTATGTCCTATTTTCCATCCTATCAATCCGCACAGCCAACACATCTATGTCGAAAAATTCTACTATGTCCCGGATCATATCGTGTGTGAGAGGACGGTAGCTTGTGATATTCTGCAGCCCTGTCAGGATTGCCTCTGCCTGAGCATCATTCACGGTTGCGGTCAGTTGATCACAGCCTGCTGTCAGGCTGACTACATTGCCGAATATGTCAGCCCTAGCCTGTACATAACCAGCTGGAATCTCAATTCCAGCACTCACAAACAAAGTAGGTGGTCTGAGCTGCCACACTATCCAGCTGTTTAGAGCAACGAGCACAGCCATCAGAATAATCAAAATCGAAAGGCCGAGTGTGAGCAGATTTTTGTTTGACTTTTTTGCCATAATGTCAGATTAAAATGTATTGTAGGGCCTGACTAATATTGCTAATCTCTCTTATTTCAATACCCATGTCTGTGGCCACAGGTCTGTAATCAATCTCACACCACCTCATATGATTAACTTGCTGACATTTCCACTCCCTTGTCCAGGCTGAGATCTCGGCCAGCCCTCCCACAGGCACAAGGAACAGTGTACTTCCCAATCTTTTTGCCACACCCACTTTCTCTCTAATGCCACCCACCATGCCGATGGTGCCGTCGGGTTCTATGGTTCCCGTCAACATCACAGATCTGTTTATGGATCTGTTCTGAAGGGCCGCCACAGTCACAACAGCCAGTGCTGCGCCCGCCGATGGACCCTCTACCAGCGAGGCATTCGCAGAGATGGTATAGGCAAGATCAAGCCCACTCAGATCAATACCTGTCATGTTGTGGGCAACAGTGCGGGCGACCTGTATCGAGTGTTGTGTGTCGATCCAAAAGAGTAGTTTGTCAATATTTGCGAGCACCATACCACTACCCGGCATGACCTGAACCGTTATCTCAGATGCAACACCACGACCTTCGGCATCAACTGCCGGTACAACTATCGAAGCTGTTGTGACGTTGTCATACTTTACGACCTCTCGTTGGCTGATGTATACGGGTGTGGGGTTGAGCAGACCACCTGCTATGTATGCAATCACCAACAGTAAAGCAACAATCACTACCGCTCTCATACTCGAAGAACGAGCTTTCAACAATATAGTATTAGAAGCTTAAAAGTTTTAAGCTAATCCGAAACCCTCGGTGCCAGGATAAACACAACCTGCATTTTATCAATAAGCCTAAACGTCAACTTCATAGGATAATCAGTACCCCATTCAAGGCTGACCTGAGGGATGAGTTTTGCAATCTTGACCATCTTTTTCAGATAGTCAAGTGCGTATTGAGATCTGATCGGTGATTTGGCATTCAGTGTCAGCAGACCGGGCTGACCAGCCTTAAGCTCAACCTTAACCGAACTCAACTCACCCTTCGCAGAAAGCCTGAAAAGGTCTGGACCACCCTCTATGAAAATGCTATCAGCCACAACCTCAGCATCGGCTATACTTTCCTCCAATACAGCCGAATCGAGTTCTGCATGACCTGTGAACACCAGCTGCTCGATGGGTGGCTTTTCTGTTTTTATGTCAAGGATTGGTATCTCAAAAATTCTCATCGAACTGCCCTCAATCGAGATCTTCATCTTCCCCCTACCCAGCTCAAAACATAGCCTGTCACCCGATTTGACCCTTTTGAGCACTGTTGTTAGATGGCCAAGGTTTAGACCAACCTCTGTTGGCTGTTCGACAGACCATGTCTGAAAAGCAGTGGGAAGGATCTTTAGGTCAACCACAACCACCATTGCCCGGTCAGGCGCAAGCATGGTCAGACCATCCTTATCGATTCTCATCACAGCCTCGTCAATGAGCTCGGCTATGGCAGGTATTGTGGTTTTTAGTAGCTCTGTGTCAGACAGAACGAGTCTGAACATGTTCCAACCTCCACATATCTGAAACTTTTTTGAAAAACTCAAGGTCGAGGCCTGGCAATGGCTGTACAAACTCTGTGCTGAGCTCAATCCCAGCCTCGCTGGGTATGACCCGACCGACCACTCTCACAATCTGCCCAACTTCCACATCAGCTGTGATCATGATCTGGCCCGTACCATCATCGAGCAATGCCCGATTGTTCCCTGATGCGACTATGGTACCTGTGAGTGCGACCCTTACATCCGTAGGCTGTATGTCAGAAATAGATTTTTCAACAGCAGCCAGTCTTCGGTCAGACATATATTATAATGTAGTTTATAAATATTATGACAAAATGTGGATAGAACTTTTATGACAAAGACTTTAAAAAGAAGCTACAGCCATGAGTTGAAAACAGGCCAGACAGTCCTGGTACAGGGCTGGGTGTGGTCTATCCGGGACCTCGGAGGTGTGAAATTTTTCATTTTGAGAGACAGAGAGGGTGTTGTCCAGATTACTGCAAAAAAAGGTGAAGTGCCCGACAGCCTTTTAGCCAAAATCACAACCCTGGGTAGGGAGGACTGTGTGTCAGTGATAGGTCAGGTAAGGGCAGCCAAGGAAGCACCTGGTGGCAGAGAAATAAAGCCAATCGCCATAGACATCATGTCAAAAGCAGCAGTCCCACTGCCCATCGAGACAACGGACAAAATTGTGACAGGCCTTGAGAAGAGGTTTGAGTATCGCTTTCTTGATATGAGAAATCCAAAGATAGCAGCCATCTTTAAAATCAGAGACCGTGTAATGCTGGCGATGAGAAACTTCTTCAAATCTCAGGGCTTTGTCGAGATTCACACACCCGTCATACAGGCAGCAGGTGCTGAGGGAGGTGCTACACTTTTCCCCCTCATCTACTATGAGAAGGAGGCCTTTCTGAGACAGAGTCCCCAGCTCTACAAGCAAATCATGATGGCATCATCTCTCGACAGGGTGTACGAGATAGGACCTGCGTTTAGGGCAGAGGCCTTCCACACACGAAGACATGTCTCAGAGTTTGTGTCGGTCGATGCTGAGCTGGCCTGGATAAACTCTGAGGAGGATGTACTCAGGATCGTTGAGGGGCTTGTGGCTGCCACAATCCGAGATGTTAAAAAGGAGTGCAAGTGTGAACTTGAGATTCTGAACCAAAAAATAAAAGTTCCTGAGCTGCCATTCAAAAGGCTGACATATGATAATGTATTGAAGATATTGGCTAAACAGGGCATGAAGGTTAACTGGGGCGAGGATCTGGGTGATGCCCAGGAGAAAATTCTTGGAGAGGTGCTGGCCAAAAAGGGCATCGAGTGGTATTTCATCACAAAGTATCCCGCAAACATAAAACCGTTCTACATCATGATGGATGGCAAACTCTCCCGGGGTTTTGACTGCGATTATAAGGGGATGGAGATTGCCTCAGGTGGTCAGAGAGAACACCGCTACGATCAGTTGATAGCTGTTATGAAGCAAAAGGGGTTAGATCCTGAGAAGTTCAGATTCTATCTCAATGCCTTCCAGTATGGCATGCCACCCCATGGCGGTTTTGGGTTGGGCGCCGATCGGTTTGTGCAACAGATAGCCGGATTAGAAAACATCAAGGAGGTCATCCTCTTCCCCAGAACACCAGAAAAACTGATACCCTAATCAGACGATGAAAGGCCAACTCTTCATCATCACTTTTGTCTTTCTGTCAGGCCTTGTGACGGCAGTAGCAGGCCTGCTGTTACAGTATAGCCAACTCGATGCCTCAGAGCCATACCTTAGATCAGACGCGTTCATTATGAGATCTATTCTCAGAGCTCTCAATGGCAGTATTGACCCGATCGATTGTTCAAAAACAGAGCAGAATATCCAGCAGCTTATCGCTTTTTTAGACAGAAATCCTCCCACCACTTTTGACCTCGACATCGCCTGGCAGCTGGACTGTCCAAGCCCCCAGGACCAGACATTAGCCATCAATCTGACCAACATCGGTCCTGGTATAGAAAGCCGGGCCAGCTGGGTCTGTACAGCCATTGGCTGTGTCTAATTTATAAGCAAAAACAATAATTAAATATGGTCAAAGCAGCCATTGAGATGTCCCTGGGCTTTATAATTGCTGTGGTTTTTGCCATCGTCATGCTCGGCCTGGCCATCACATGGATACAGGGAATGTTTATAGATATAGGTAGAATCACCGCAGACCTTACAACACAAGCAAAGGCAGATATAAGAGACAGGTTTGCAGGTGGTGATGTATTTGGCATTTCACCTGATGATTATTCTGTTAAAAGAGGTGAGGGCTTCAGGATGCAGGCGGGGATAAAGAATAGTGCTGAAGATTCGAGAACTCATTATTTCAAAATAGCAGTGTTACCAGCTGGTGTAAGCGATTCGATATGTGCGGGTGGTGAACTGACATGTCCTTCACCAAGAGCAGGCCAAAATATAGGACAATATATGGCAACATGGGTAACATATGATAGCACCATAACCCCTTATGAAATTGGTGCTGAGGCGTTCAAATTTATCGATGTTGCAGTGCCACCAACAGCTAAGCCAGGAACTTATATATTCAATGTAGTGGCATGTTTTGATGGTCAAATAACTACAGGCACACCATCAGCCACAGCAGTGCCAGCAACATGTAATTTGGCCACACCGGCTGACAAGATATGGGGCAATCCTCAGCAGTTCATAGTTACTGTCAGCTAATATGCAGGGTAGTCTGATTTTCACCTTTATTTTTGCCATAGTAATGATAGGTCTGATTATCGCCTTTGCAATCGGTCCAATATCGGATATGTTTGGCCTCTCAGCCCAGGCACAGGTATATAGAGCGATAAAGGATATTGAAAAGCTGACAGAGGAGATCTACTATCAAGGTTTGGACGCATCTCGGACATACAAACTGACAATCCCTAGAGGAACAAAGATATGTTTTGTTGATCCCGACAATCCGGGAAAACAGATCTATACAGCAGCAGAACGATGGAAATGGTGGGATCCTGATCAGATTGTAATCAACTATATGATAACTGATCCAGCAAGTCAGTACTATCAATCAAATGTATGGTATTACTATGAGGAAGGTATTGGTGAAGGCTACAAAATTGCCCGGCTCAGGCCTGAACAGAACTTCTGCGCAATTGGAGGAAAGGAGCTTTTCCTTCAGAACAGGGGAGTCTGGGTACAGATATCCATTTAATCACAGGGAATCTCAATGGGTATTCTATCCAAAAGCCTCTCCAACCTTTCAATCTCCATTAACATGGAATCATAACGGCTGCGAAGCTCTCTGATCTCACTTTCAACACTTTTGGCATCCCTGCACACATCCTCTGCATCCCTGCATATCCAATCCATGTTTTGCTGATATCTGTCGTGCTCAGCATTAAGCCATTGATAGCTTTGTATACATGCTCTCTGTTGCTCTGTGGGTCCCAGTGCAAGTGATGCGCTGTCCTGGCCATAGCCACACTTTCTATTTATAGCCAGAATGCACCCAAACATCTCAGTACAGCCATGTTGGCGGTTAAAGGAGGCAAACTGCTCTTTTGCCTTTCGGCACTCCATCTGAGCATTCCTACACCTCTCCTTTGCTTCCTGGAGCTGCCAGTACTTTGAATCGATCTGATAGTTTGTACTATCCAGATCGGATCGGAGATTGTATATCTTTTGCTGCACTCTTGTGTACTCAGGATTTGGCCGCACACACTCATAGGATAGCCCACTACCTGATAGTGTGCCTATCAAAGCAGCAATCAGTAAAGCCCTTCTCATATCCAATATTAAGCCATAAATTTAAAAAACCTTTAAATGGAAGCCTTTCAGGCCTTCAGACTGATTTTTGGCCTCATTATATCAGCCTTTGTGCTCTACTTCATCATCAGCTATGTGGGGACATACTCAGCAACACAGGAAGATATTGTAAGAGGTCAGATACTGAAAGCATTCAGGGACATATCCCGGGATGTGTGGGCATATGGTGTATCCACAAACTTTTCTGATTTTGGCAGACTGCCATTCACCATAAACTTCGATATCGCACCAGTCAACAGGCCCATTCTGAGAACAGATATTGGAGAGTGGGAGCTACCCATACCCACATTCTTTACCTTTGGCAAATCAGTATGGATTGATCGGACAACCTTTGACCTTGGCTGGTGGCAGTTTAGGGTTGTAACAGCTCAGCCAGAGACGGTTTTTGTATTCAATCCAAAAGATAGGGCCTGGGTAGATTTTGCGATCAATCTTGTCGAACTTTTGCCCGACACAGCCGGAAAGCAGCCAAGGATTCAGTATGCCTACTGTCCAGACATCCAGCCAATGGATAAGATCACATTTATTTCAATCAATCCGACAACGGTTCCAACCACATCCTGTGAGATGTCAAAGCTAAAACCCCATCACAAACTGATTGTGATCTCTTCTACCTGTTCAACCCCATCAGTTGGTATATGCATAACCCCACCAACCGGAGGTGTTGGTCAGGCCAGACTTGCAGGCAGCACCAAAAGCTATAGCTATCTGGGTGAGTGGCCTTTTGGCCTCCTTGGCCTTATGATTGGTTATACAAATTCCTCTGTTTGGGGTCTTGCTGGTGATGAGATGTATCAGGCAGCCAACATATGGTTTAAAAATGAGATTGGTATGGCTGCCCAGTTGATGGCTCAGAGAGCAACACTTCTAAAAAACAACATAACCGGGCTCACAGCTCAAGGTCTGGATCCGAATTCGGATGCATACAAATGCTGGGAGAGATATAAAGGACTTTCGGAGATTCTGAATGAAATTGAAAAGGATTTGAGTGGTGATATCTCAGGATGGAATTGGAATGAGATAGCAACTGATCTGGCAGATGCAAAGGCAAAACAGCAGGAGATAGAGGCAAGATGTTAGGCAAAAGAAAGGGCGCTGTTGAGCTGATGGAATACATTTTTATGGTACTACTGATAGTTGTGATCATAATAATCCTCATCCTCTTTCTGACAGGTTGGCAGTTCACACAACTAAAAGCAGAGCAGCAGAGGGTAAAATCAGATCAAACACTTGCTTTACTAAAAGCAATATCCACATCACCCATGCTCACAAACAGTATGGGCCTTTTTGACTATTTCAAACTTGAGGCAGCACAGCTAACCGATATCTGCAAGGTCTATGAGCCAGTATGGGGCAAGTGGTCTGCAAATATCACAATTATTGGAGGCAAGTCCTGGCTGCTCTGTCCCAGAACAGGCAATTTTACATCCTATATCACACCTGCCAATGTGTGGCTGCCCACAGCCTTTGTTACAAAATATGGCTGGCATGGCAGAACAGAACTGGCAGTAATGGAGGTAAGGCTATATGATTAGAACTGGACAAACAACCCTCATCCTGATGGTGTTTGTGCTGATCATCTTTTTAGGCATTGTTATAGTGCTGTTAAGCTTTGCCCGAACAATAGCCCCCACCGAATATCTAAACATCTACACCCACAACCTGTTGGTTTCTGCTCTAAGAGCCGATGCCAGCGGGCCCGATTGTCCAAACTGTTGGCAGGATACGAACTGTAAAACAATAGCTGATCTGATAAGATGTTCTGCGCAGAGTCCGGGCTACTTTTGCAGAGGTACGAGCAGATCATGTGCAGATCTTGCAAAAGATAAGCTAAACTATGCCTTTGGCCAGTATGAGCAAGCAAAGAACTGGACCTGGCTGATTCTGATCAGGGCAGAGGGATTTATACCTGTTGGAGGAGCATATCAGTTTATGCCAGCAGAAGATGAGATCCTGGCTAGTGGTGATGAAGAGCTGCAGCAGCTACTCAACTGGACAAAATGGACAGAGAGGCTACCAGGCAGGCCTGCCCGAGTCCCAAGAATTGATGTGCTGACAGCCCATGAGATTATAACCATTTCACCGGGTGCCTATCTCAGACTGATGTTGGTAATCAAAAGATGAAAGCCCAGGTAGAAATTGTGCTGATAATAGGCCTGATTGTGCTATTCATTGTAATCCTTTACTGGCTTCTGATAGGTTAATTTACAATATAAAAATACCAGTTACTAAATTAATCTATGGCTGTGCTGAGAGGCCAGGTCGAATTCATCCTTATTTTCGGACTTGTTATAGTTGCTGTGATTGCCATTCTGTGGGCCTGGCAGTCCGGTCTTATAGGTCCTCCTCCCCTAACCGGTATTGCCCTTGAGAAAGAGACTGTCAAACAGACGATCATTGGTTTTGCAAAGGAAGGTGTGAGCGAAATTTTGAAAAACATATCCCAGTATGGAGGCTATCTGAGCCCTCAACCCGGCGTGCTTTTCTTAGGCAAGCCAACCCCTTACTGGCTTGCTTCTGGAGAGGTTAGCTATCCCGATCTCACCACAACCCTAACCCTTGGTCTCAAAAACTGGTTGGATGAGAACAGGCTCAACCTTGAAGTGATTCTGGCCAACATCTCGAACATGACACTCGGAGAGCCGATAGTGAGTGTTCAGGTATTGGATAACAAGCTGAACTTCCAGCTAAATTGGCCCACAACCGTAAAGGATAGCCCAATTGAGCAGCCCTATCAATTCTCTGTGGATACAAAGATAGGGGAGATTTACGATTTTGCGATCAAATTTTCAAACTGGGAAAGGGAGAAGAGATTTTTTGAATATGCAATACTCAATTCCATGTTAGCAAGTCCGTACGATGAGGGGGTACAGACAGTGCCTGTTGTGATAGCCCTAACAGAGTGTGGAGAGTATGTGTTCAAAACCTGGTATGATATCGCACCTGAGATGGAGAAGGTTATAAAGGGAACGTACAGCAATATCTACATGCCGGGCAAGGTGCCCACAGGTACAGGTACAAGATCAGCATTTATGAAATACAGCCTTGTCCCACTCGATGGTAAGAGCTATTCAGACCTCGATGTGTCCTTTTTCCTACCCGACGATTTCTACCTCGATACTCTCAATTTCAATTTCCAGCCAGATCCTATCATTGCCTGGTCAGAGCCCATCCCAATGACAGGAATGTGTTTCTCAGAACCAAAGATGGTAAACTATTTCCTCGACATACCTGCAGTGGTGGCTGTGGAGGATCCCCTAACAGGCAACATATTCAGGTTTGCAATCCATGTACAGATAAAGGACAACAAGCCTTCTGATTGGAGTGGTGCTGGCTATACCATGACAGAACAGCAGGCCATATGTGAAGAGTCAACATGTCTAGCAACCATCAGGGTGAGAGATAGTCAGGGTAGCCCAATAGCCGGTGCTTCGATCTCCTTTATGGGCTGTCCCCTTGGCCTGACAGGTTCTGATGGTGTGTGGGATGGCCTCATACCGTGTGGTATTGGACCCCTCGAGATCTACAAGGATGGCTTCAATATTTATGATGTCATGTCCTCCTCAACCGAGCTTCTGGACAAGACAGTCAGCCTTACCAGAATGAATGTGATAACCCTTTATTTCTATGAGGTCAATGTACAGAATCTGAGCACGCAGGGTGTTTATCAAATAAACCCTGATGGCATTGTTCCCCTGGGCACCTACAGAAAAGAATCAGTACTGCTTGCAATGGTCAACACAGCCAGACCGTTTGATCCAAGATTTCCACAGAGACTCTTTGACAGGGCCTCAGCCCAGATGGAGCTACCAGCCGGCACCTGGTCAATAACAGCAGCAATTTTACAGGAGTTTGTACAGAAAGGAGCAGTTGCAACAGCCTTTACAATACCCGAGGGAACCAGAGAGCTACATATCTATATACCCTATCTATTACAATGGCCAACAGAACAGGCAGAACAGACAGCAGCAGCCCTGGCAATGAACAACATTTTAGTAAAGTGTGGTATGGGGCCTGTCAGTACAAGCCCTGTCCAGCCAAAGTTTTGCAGTGTTGGCTATAATGAGGTGTTTGCCGAATGAAAGAGTTTATACTGACACTGGGTGTGATCCTGACTGCTTTCCTACTATTAAATCTACCCTTTGTGTCGGCAGTACAGGTAAGGATCCTTTTCAATGGCCAGCCAATTACGATCACAGAGATCGGTCTTGAGAAACAGGTCAATAAGAAAATAGAGGTGGTGAGGGATCCGATAGATGTGGGCTGGGCAAACCCAAAAGTAAAAATCGAGCTCTCCCCAGCCTCCCTGGGTAGGGTGATAAAGAAAATCTATATCTTCAAATGCGTTCTCTCAGATCCGGCAACCTGTATAAGCAGCCAACCAATTGTTTTCGATACGTATGTTGATGTTGAGCTGGCCTGGGCAGATATTGCAGCCAGAACAGGGCCCGGAGCCTATCCACAGGTAGCCAATCTATTGATATTGATAAAACTTGAGGATGGCAGAACAGGCTGGTTGGGCAGCTGGGATCGAATTGTGAGACCCTCAGCTCAGGAGTTTACAAAATATCCTGTTGATATTGACAGAATCGATCTGAACATAAACAGCCCAGAGCTGGCTGATGCAGTGAGATTTTTCATAAACCAGTATCAAATGATACCCGCAAGCTGGATCTCCTCAGCCCTAATGGATGCTGCGGGGGGTGTGCAGAAGATATTTGCAGCCCAGGCAAGCAGCTCTGAGATGGAAGTGCCCACCCTAACCTCTGCCACACTACCCGGCAATACCCTGACAGGGATTACAAAAGACTTTGTGTTCGCCTTTGCCAACACAACATCAGGTCCTGCAAACCCCATCACATTCCATCTAAATCCATCCTTTACCTGTGGCAACAGACTGTGTGAGACAGATCTTGGTGAGAGCCCTGCCTCCTGCTGCTATGACTGTGCGTGTGGACCAGAGCAATACTGTGATGTGCCGGGACCCGAGAGCCCACCCGGAAGCTGTAAAGATCAGACAGCCATAACCCTGACAGCCAGCCCAAGGCCCCTTTCCCTAACCGACTGCTCCCAGCAGCCAACAGCCAACATATCAGCCACAATAGCCAATGCTCCGGCATCCCTACCAGACACAATTTCAGGTTATGTTGATATAGCAGGTGATATACAGGCTGTGAGCTGCTCAAAAAGAGGACCCGGAGCTTATGACTGCCCTGTCCAGCTAACAGGCCTACCTGCCTGTGGCCTTGGCCAGCTCAGTAAGGGCCCTGTCAATCTCAGCCTCGATCTAACATACAATGATGGCTCGAGAACAATTACACAAACAATTTATGATGACTTCCCATCCCTAACAGTCAACTATGACTGTGGCTGTACAGCAGGCTCTTACTGTGATGCAGCCGGGGACTGCAAACCACTCGATGCAATTCAGCTCTCTGTGATCAGCACAAGCTATGTTCCGAGCTCAGCAGGCACTGTTGATATCACAATCAAGGCAAGGGTTGAAAATCTACCAACCGGTGCATCCCTAAGTGGCTGGGTAATCGGGATAGGCAATATAAGCTTTGATGGCCAAACACAACAAGGCTTCTCAGATGCCATTGACTGCTCTCAGATAGCCGATGTGTGGGATTGTCAGAAAACAATATCAGTCTCACCATACGATAATACAAAAAGATACGTACTGAGACAGAACTTCCTAAATGTAACAGCCAGCTTTACAGACAGAGGCCAAACAGTCATAAAAACACTCACAGCCAGCCTGCCCGACTTTGTGATACCTCCTGCAGCATGTGGTGATGGTAAGGTTGATCAGGGCGAGAGCTCCTCCAACTGCTGCCTTGACGTGCCCTGTGGAGGTTTTGAGCAGTACTGTGATCCTGATGAGAGTGAGGAGCAGTGTAAGCAGATTGGGGATATTGGTCTAAGCTTTGTTTCAGTCAGGCCTTATCCGATTAATTTTGCAGACTGCCGGGTCAGCCATGATGTCAATCTGACTGTGCAGGTAGAAGGTCCTGCTGATCCCCAACTTATTGATGCAAAGTACGTTTTAGCCGGCTCTGTCAAGGACTGGCCAGTAAGCTGTGTCAAACAGTGGGGAGGCAAATTTAGATGCACAATAACAATACCACCAGAAGATGGCTGTGCTGATGATCAGTTTAGAAAGGAAGGCTCTGTGTGGTACGATTTGGGTCCCAACTCCCTCAATCTCACAATCTCCTTCAAAAATGGCACCACCCAGCTGCAGAGGGAGGTTAGCACAACATTCCCAAACATAAGAATTGATAATACCTGGCACTGTGGTGATGGCATACCAGAAGAAGAGCTTGGTGAAAGCTCTCAAAACTGCTGTATTGATATACCCTGTTCAGAAGGCGAGTACTGTGACTGGCATCCCGAGCTGAATCCCAACGGAACATGCAAATCAAAAGCAGATATCAAACTGGTAATAGATTCTGTGGCCCCAACCACCTTTGATCTGTGTGAGAGCTCAAACCAGGCCAGCATAAAGGCCCATATTGAGAACGCACCCTCAGAGATCTTCCTTGAGAGCTACACAGCCATCATCAACGGCACAACTGCCCGCTCTATTGGCTGTATTGAGGAGAGGGTCGGGCCTGGCATGCCCCAAACATACAATTGTACAATAAGGTTTGAGAGAATTTTCAACTGCAGCTCAGGCACAACCTATTGTTGGGGTCCAGGTCAGACCTGCACTCACGATGTGCCCCCAAACAATCTCTCCTTCCTCATCTCCTACCAGGATGGCAAGCTTCAGAGAAGAACACAGCTGATATGGGCAGAACTGCCCACATTCACAGCCACACAAAACATTGAGACGATTTATCAGATATTTAACGAAGGAACGGCAAATATCAAGGGCAGACTTGATGCAGTGGCTGAAAAGACGGATCACTTGCTTAACGTTTATGAAAGTTGCATTGAGAGAAAGCTGATTGGTATTATTATACTTTTTGCTGCTCTTGCTATAGGTGCAGGAATAGGAGCGGGAATCTATGGTGCTTTCGAAGGTTGGAGTAAGGAAGCAGTTACTGCAGCGATAAATGCAGGTCCTGCCACTGCCACAGCCATCTTTTCACTATGGTCCAACATATGTGACATGGTAGGCAAGTATTGGGAAGTACAGATAAGGGTGAAAGAAGTTTATATACAACGAGATCACATGAACCTTTGTCTGAAAATGAGCCAGCACATGCTCGATCTTGGCCAGTGTACGGGTGTGGAGGAGTCGTGTTTCCAAAGGATGATTCAATGTGTTGATTTTGACAAAATAAAAAATGCCTTTGAAGGCATCAGGGGGACTATGACAAGTATCAACCAAAATGTTCAGAATATGGCAAGGGATATGACAACAGCAGCAGGCTATATTACAGAAGCTGTTAGCGAAGTTGAAGAGTCAAGGGTTGCGCTCAGAGTAATTGTTGATGATAGGTCTAAACAACCAGGTGATTCAATATGTATTTCAACAGGAGAGAAGCTTCAGGATGGTAGATGTAAATACAAAACTATCAAGATACAGCCTATTGGATACAGAAATTGTGCCTATCCTGTACTAACAGTCGATCCTCCGATAAAGGGTACTGTTGTTCTTACCGAAGGTGTTGCTACTGCCGGTTTGGAGTATGAAGAGAGAGATTGGATAGCTAAACAACTGAAACCACATGAATTCCAAACCTATACATTCCAACTTTACTGCTATAAGAGTGCCGAGGAGTATATAAAAGATGGTTTGAAAGACAAAAGAAAGGTTGAAGGAGGATCAACAACCCTCAAAATTTATGGTGCTGATCCTAATGATTGCAAATGTTCTGAAGAAGCACAGAAGGCTGAGATGAAGTCGGCTGAAAAGACAGTAGAAACTGGTGGTTTAAAACTAGAGATGTATGCACAATTAACAAAAGATACTAAAATGGAAATAGAAGGTGGGGGCACATGCAATTTGCCACAATACTCGATAGTTAAAACAATAGGTAAGGACCAGGTTAAAAAAGGTAAATGGAAAGTAAATGTTATACGTGTGAATGGTGAAGAAGGATGTAGTGTTGGTGAACAAGGTTATGTTCCAACTGGAGACTTGGCCCCATACACAGAAAAAGAATGTTATGATGAATGCGCTACACAATTCGCCCGTTCCCGTTCCTTTTGCCTTAAAGAAGATGACACCTCAAAACTAATCTCACTAATGAAGGATATAATAGAAGATTTTAGAATAATAGACGGGTCTTCTAAATACTGCAACATTGGAAAAGAGAGAATGGGAGTAGAAACTGAGGAAAATTTTGTATGTGTGTGTATAAAACCATCCATACAGAATGGACAAGTTGTAAGAGCTTCATTCTCACTACCAGCTCACATACAGGGCGAAGAATGCAATCTAGTCTCAGCATCACCGCTTTTTATTTTGGGATGTTCCCCCACAACTCCAAAACCGCAGCCCCTCGAAACATTCGAATTGTATGATCCAAACATGATGTGCTCACCATGTAAGTATACTGATAAAATTTATTATGGCAGTAGACCGGATGCGACTGTTAGACGCTGTTTGGAATTGGCAAAATCTGAGGGATCTCAAGCCATTGAGTGTCAACCCAAGGATGGGGATGTAAAAAGTATGATAGGAATAATCACAATCCCCGTCGATGATGTCGAGCTAGCCGAAAGTAAGTGTGGGATCGCACTTGGCAAAACAGTTAGGGTTGTAAAGTCAGAATGGCTGACCACAACTCCAGGAGGTACCGAAATTATTGTTAGGGTCGAGGAGGGAGAAGAAGTAAAGGTTGTCTATGGACCTGCAAGATGTGGGGATACACTCTGTTGGGGTCTCAAAAAAGGCAAGTCCTGGGGTTGGTTACCA
>FWWL01004362.1_pt1 | contig 24020 bp, 26 predicted proteins | sample 2228331 | NCBI WGS metagenome assembly FWWL01 (sample SAMEA103939775, study PRJEB20133) | metagenome | reverse complement strand
GACGCTTGGGTTGGAGCCACCTCATCGGCCGAAGCGCCCCAGGAGCAGGCCGGATCTGCCGGAAGACACGACCGTACGTGGAGATGCGCTCGCCAGGCCGGCTCCAGAAGGCCAGTTCGCCCCCAACGCCCTAATGGGCCGAGCGGAGCGGGCCTCGCGGTCACCCTTACTACCCATACGCTCCCCCCAGTGCCAATCGCGCGAGAGTCAGCCACGAGAACCGCATGAGACTCCACCACATCGATCACCTGATAGTGACACCCGCCGCCATGGCCCAAGCCGTCCATCAGCCAGAGGAAGATGGGCAGGAAGAGGCGGTCCGCCCACTGGGATTGCCACCCCCGCCGCTGCGGAGTAGAATCGGTTCGACCCAAGTGTCCTGGCCAAACCTGAACCGACGGTGATGCACATGGAGCTAAGTGTTGTCAGAATAGAGAAGCCGGACGATGTCAACTGTATTATCGGGATGTCCCACTTCATCAAGACCGTTGAAGATATCCACGAGGCGCTGGTGACAGCCGTACCTGGCATCAAGTTCGGGCTTGGCTTCTGTGAGTCATCGGGCAAGGCATTAGTAAGGTGGACGGGCACTGACGAAGCCATGATAGAGCTGGCCAAACGGAACGCCATGGCACTGTCCGCAGGGCATTCCTTCGTGGTCTTTCTAGCGCCAGGCTACTACCCGATAAACGTGCTGAACCCCATAAAAATGGTGCCAGAAGTATGCCGTATCTTCTGCGCAACGGCGAACCCTGTTGAGGTCATAATCGCTGAGACTGAACAGGGAAGGGGCATCCTAGGGGTTATCGACGGACTCAAGACCAGAGGTATTGAGGGAGAGGAGGACATCCAGTGGCGGAAGAGCTTCCTGCGCCAGATCGGCTACAAGATGTAGAGGGGCCGACACTCCTGGGCGACGACATCATGTCAGGGGTGAAGCTGGTACGCCACGCCCTCGCCGAACACTCCCTGACGCACCTCAGGGACAGGCGGACGTCGGTTGAAGGGTACCGCCATCACGCGCGGATCGTTAGTCAGATCGTCGCGGCCGAGATAACAAAGGACCTGCCGCTCTCCCAGGTCACGGTCGAGACCCCCTTGGAGGCCACTACAGCACACGTGTTAGCTGTTCCCGTGATACTGGTCCCCGTGCTCAGGGCAGGGTTGGCCATGCTCTTCGCCATGCTCGACTTCCTCCCCGGAAGCCAGGTAGGCATGCTCGGCCTTGAAAGAGATGAAGCCACAGCTATTGCCCACGCTTACTACGAAAAACAACCCTCCAGCTATGCAGGGGCAAAGGCCGTCTTGTTGGACCCCATGTTGGCCACTGGCGGATCGGCCCTAGCAGCTTTGGAGCGCCTCAAGGCCAGGGGAGCCGAGGATATCCGGATAGCGTGCATTGTCAGCTGCCCAGAAGGCCTCACTGCCGTCAGGACGCGGCACCCGGATGTCTTAATCTACACCTGCGCCATCGACAGACAGCTAAACGCCCAGGCCTATATCTTGCCTGGACTGGGGGATTTTGGCGACCGTTACTTCGGCACGCTCTAGAGCTTATTCCCCCATAACCTTTACGATCACACGTTTCGGCCTCTGCCCGTCAAATTCACCGTAGTAGACCTGTTGCCACGGCCCCAGATCCAGCTTGCCTCCCGTGACAGGCATGATCACCTGATGGTGCATCAGCAGGTTCTTCAGATGGGCATCGCCGTTGTCCTCGCCCGTGCGGTGGTGGCGGTAATCGGGGCGGTAGGGTGCCAGCTTCTCCAGCCATTCATCGATGTCCTGAAGCAGGCCTTCCTCGGCGTCATTGACGAAGACCGATGCAGTTATGTGCATGGCACTGACGAGCACCATGCCCTCCTGTATACCCGACTCTCTGACGGCGGCCTCGACATCGCGGGTGATGTTGATGTAGTCTCGGCGTCGCTTCGTATTGAAGGTTAGGTATTTGGTGAGGAATTTCATGGCCACCTCCCCGCGTCCATTCTCCCTCATTTCACTGACACGTGCGGTCTTAACGGATTACAGTATACTAGCGAGCGCCTCCCTTATGTCGAGATAGCCACCCGCGGAGTATGTCAGCCAAGGTCGGTTTCGATATCTCCTCCAATTCGTACCGCACCCTAACTACGGGCACCGCCAGGTCGGCGAACAGCCGCGCCAGGTCTACCGGCGTCGCCGCCACCACAAAATCGCAAGGCGTGCCCTCGAGGGTGGCCCGTAGCTCGGCAACCTGCTCGTGATTGTAGCCCAATGCCGGCAGGATCTCCCTCATGTGCGGATACTCTCTGTAGGCTCGAGCTATCGATCCGACCGCGTAGGGACGGGGGTCCACTGGTACTGCACCAGCCCTCAGCGCCGCGGTATAGGCAGCCCCGTAGCCCATGTCACCATGGGTGACCGTTGGACCATCCTCCACGGCCAAGACGCGCTTGCCTGCCAACGGGACTTCCGGGCTCAGAGATATCCTGAGCACAGCATCCACCACAGTCGCTGTGGGATTGAGTTCCCGCACGTTAGCCTTTACCTCGGCCACCGCTTCAGGAGCAGCGGTGTCCTGTTTGTTAACGATCACCACGTGGGCCATGCGCACGTTGGCCTCGCCTGGATAGTAGCGGACCTCGTGGCCGGGCCTCAGGGCGTCCACGACCACCACATGAAGATCGGGCCAGATGAAGGGCAGATCGTTGTTACCTCCGTCCCAAACCAGGATCTGAGCCTCTGATTGGGCCATCTCCAGAACTTCCCTATAGTCGACGCCCGCGAAAACCGGTATGCCTCGCTCCAGGTGCGGTTCGTACTCCTCGCGCTCCTCAATGGTGCAGTTGTACCGATCCAAATCCTCATGGGACGCAAAGCGTTGGCCCCTTTGAAGGCGCAGATCCCCGTAGGGCATGGGATGCCTTACCACGGCGACCCGGTATCCCCAGGACTTGAGCGTCCAAGCTATGCGGCGCGAAGCTGGGCTCTTGCCAGCTCCCGTGCGGCTGGCACCTACGGATACTACAGGTACCTTTGCCCTTAGACAGGTGCTGAGGGGCCCCAGCAGCATAAAATCGGCCCCATGTGCCAGGGCGATAGAGGCCCGGTGCATCACATACTCGTGGGAGACATCGCTGTAGGCGAAGACTACCAGGTCCACCTTATGGTCCTTTAAGATGTCCTCCAGTTGGCCCTCGGGCAATATGGGGATGCCCTCAGGGTAGAGGGATCCCGCCAACTCCGGGGGATACCTGCGCCCGTGAATATTGGGAATCTGGGCGGCAGTGAACGCCAGCACCTGGTACGTGGGATTGTCCCGAAACACCGTGTTGAAGTTGTGGAAGTCCCGACCCGCCGCACCAAGGATCACCACTTTTCTGGCCACAAGACACCTCGCCAGCCAACGATCTGTGATAGCATACCCTGTGTATCCGTATAATGGTGTTGAGAGAGGCCGCAGGAGGTGTAGAGGATACGCTGAGCTCCAGGGACCTAGCAAAGCAGATAGCCCAGGCGGCATCCGAAAAGAAGGCCAGCGATGTGGTCCTCCTCGACATCGGAAGGATGACTGTGATCGCTGACTATTTTGTCATCTGCACGGGGACAAGCGAGAGACAGATCAACGCCATCGCCCGGGCCATCGTGGACGATCTGGGCAAAGAAGGGGTGTGGCCCCACCATCAGGAGGGAACGGCTGACACGGGTTGGGTGCTCATCGACTACGGGGACGTGATCGTCCACGTCTTCGGTGAGACGGAGAGGGAGTACTATCGACTAGACCGCATCTGGGCTGACGCGCCCAAGGTGCTGGTGCTCCAATAGTTTGGGTGTCGCCAGATCCGGCTCCGGGGAGTGCCAGGCAGACTTCCGCTGGGAGGAGGACGGGTGGAACCGAGGTATTTGAGAGACGGTTATCTCTTTGCGCTGGGGGTCGGCGTCGGAAGCTTGCTGGCCATGGCAGTGACCTACCTGGTGCTGGCCCGGCAGGGTAGGGACCCCGCGGCCCACCTGATTCAGGCTTTGCACCAGATCTTGGGAAGGGATCGAGGGATCCGCTTCGACCTGCTGCTACAGTAGGTCAGCATCCGCATCGGTCCCTTCGGACTCGCCGCCGTTCTCGCCGGCCAGGACCTTATCCGGGTCCTCGCCCGCCTCTATTCGGTCGATAGCCTCTTCGAACTCCGGACCCATGTCCTCACCGATCTCCCTGGACATACGGCGCATCCATCGGGCCACGCTCTTGGGATCGTTCTCGTCCAGGTCGGACATGAGCGAAGACGGGTCGGCCAGCTCCTCGAGGCGGCTCTCCTCCGATTTCATGACCGCAACGCGGGACACCAGGCGTGAAGCCTCCGAAGACCCGCACCGGGGGCATACCGGCGCCGCCTGGGCATCGAAGCTCCTGAGAAAGAGGGAGTACCTCCTCCCACAGTGCTTACAGCGGTACTCGTAGACAGGCATTTCGCCTTTCCACCTCAGCCTTGCATTATACCAGCGACGGGCTCTTGGCTGCCGCATAGGCCAGCAGGGCCAGCACGACCACCCCCAGGAGGCTCAGAGCCGCCAGCTTCAGCAAGCCGCTAGGTAGGAAGACCGCTAGAACTCCAAACCCAGCGGATAACCCGTAGTATAGGGCCACTACCTGTCTCTGGCTAAGCCCGAGGGCCAGCAGCCGATGGTGCAGATGGGTACGGTCTGCCGCCATAAGGGAGCGCCGATGCCTCAACCTGTAGAGGATAACCCAAGCCACGTCCAATATGGGCACACCCAAGGTCAGAAGTGCAGTGCCTATCTTCGCCCCACCGATGATCGATATGGTGGCCAGGGCAAAGCCCAAAAACATAGCCCCGCTGTCGCCCATCATAATGCTGGCCGGATGTACGTTGTATCGGAGGAAGCCAAGACAGCTAGCCGCCAGAAGGAGAGGGAGGAGGGAGATAGTGTACTGACCCAGCAACCACGTATGAACGAAGAGTATGGCGCTGGCCACCAACGTGACCCCACCGGCCAGGCCGTCCAGCCCGTCCAGCCAGTTCAGGGTATTCATCATCCCCACGAACCAGACCACCGTTACCACTACGCCGATCCCTAGCGGCAACGTCAGAGTGCCCCCAAAAGGCCACGACACCGAACTTATGTAAACGGCAGATCCCCTCTGGAAAGCCGCCGGGAGGGCTACCATCAGGGCAACCGCCACTTGAACCGCCAGCTTCGGAAAGGGCTTGAGCCCCCAGAGGTCATCCACCAGCATGATGCCGACCAAGAGGATTGCGGCCAAAACAAAGATCTGGAGCCGCTCCATCTCCTCAGGGTACCGTTCGGTGCCCATCAGCACGGTGACCGCCAGACCCGCCACAAAGCCCAAGAAGATGGCGATCCCCCCCAGCCTTGGAACAGGCTTGGAATGTACCTTGCGAGGTTCCGGAAGATCCACCAGCCCGCGCTTCAGCGCGGCTTCCCGTAGCAACGGGGTGAGGACGGCCGCCACCACAAGGGCCACTACTGTGGACACCACGCCGATCTCTGGATACGGCAAAGACCCCTCCCATTCGCTTTCCCCTATTATCGGCGCAGGAACGGTAGCCAGGCAACCGGTTCAGCAGGGAAGAATATAATCGATTGTTCCTAGTATCCATATCGTCCTACCAACCGTGAGCATTTTGGAACCGCCAAGGGGACCTAACGCCAATGCTGGCCGAGGCCGCTCCAGGGGCCAAGGCCGGACGCCTGCTGTATTTAGATCGCTGTCCTACCCGGATTACTTAGCCTTCTGGCTAGGTGGCCTCGTGTCCAACACAGGTGGATGGATACAGACCGTGGCCCAGGGCTGGTTGGTTCTCCTCTTGACAAACTCGCCGTTCTACCTCGGCCTCGTCAGCTTCGCGGGCATGGTCCCAAACCTCTTCTTCAGCCTTCTCGGCGGACTGCTGGCCGACAGGCAGGATCGACGGCTGGTCCTGATGGCTGCTCAGGTGATCTCCATGGTGGCAGCGGCTGGTATAGGTTTGGTCACGGCACTGGGTGCCGTTCAGATCTGGCATGTAGCGATCCTGGCGCTCGTAGGCGGCCTGGCGATGGCCCTAAGCTTCCCCAGCTGGCAGTCCGTAGTGGCCGATCTGGTGCCCGAAGAGGACCTGATTAACGCTGTAGCTCTTAACTCAGCACAGTTCAACCTAACCCGCATCCTGGGGCCCACCATCGGGGGCTTCCTCATCGCATGGGCGGGGGTGGTGGCATGCTTCTTCACCAATGCTGTAAGCTACCTGCCCGTCGTCTACGTCCTGTCCCGCATTCAAATCCCGAGGAGGTACCAGGGACAGGACCGAGGGGAAGGCATGCTGGCAGGGCTCGGCAAGGGCTTCGCCCTGGTGAGGTCTAGCTGGGCTCTCCAACAGGTATTGATAATTGGAGCAGCGTTCACCCTGTTCAACATGCCATACCTCACGTTGATGCCAGTGTTCGCTCGAGACATCCTGGGCATAGGGGCGGAAGGGCTGGGCATGCTCCTGGCTTCTGCAGGCATCGGTGCCTTCCTGGGATCCCTAATTGTGGCAGGACAACAAGAGGCCGAGCGAGCCGCATACATAGCGGCCGTGGCACCCCTCGCCATGTCGGGCGCCCTCGTGGTCTTCGCCTTCTCCACGAGCCTTACGCTCTCCATCGCGCTACTGGCCGTGACCGGCATGTCCATGACAGCCTTCATGTCCTCGGCCTCGACCTTGGTACAGCTGTGGACGCCACCTCCCCTGAGGGGGCGGGTGCTGAGCATCTACAACACGGTGGTTTTCGGCCTTATGCCGGTGGGAAGCCTTCAGGCAGGGACCGTGGGCTCCCTTCTGGGCGTGCCGCGGACCACTGCGCTCTATGCAGCCCTCTCCGCTGCGGTTACGGTCGCCGTGCTCGCCAGCTCGGCCCTTAGGGGCCGAGCTGGCCTTCGTTTAGGAGGCTGACGTCCTGCCCCACGGCCGGCCCGACCCCTCCGCTTGAGGGACGTACACCCTACCTTCGCTCCCGATTGCCGAGCCCGACGCGCGGCCCAACCCGAGGACCCCAAAAGGGCCGGAAAGCAGCGCGCTTTAAGTAGGGAGAGCAGCCTCGAGCCCTGCCTTGCGAGCCCAGCTCTGAGTCTCGGGACCTCCTGTGGGAAGGTACGCGCTACTAACCAAAGCCGCTTAAGGCCACCCGGTCTGGGCAGGCCCGCGCCGCGAGCCAGGCATTCCTCTGACGGGCACCGCAGAGAACGATGGCAACCTTGCCGACATCCGCGTCGGGCGCTCCCTTCGCCAGAGCATGGTACCTCGCGCCAGCGGGGCGCGAACGTCTACAGCCTGTCAAAACCACGAAGGGACACAAGATAGCGTCACTGGGCATGCAAAGGGCCGGGAGCGCCTCTCGTAACCCCCTGCCGCGCCTGTCGCCAGGCCCCTGTCCAAGTCCGGAGCACTGCCCTAGCTCGGCATGTTGGGCCCCTGTTGAATGTGCCTACATGGGGCTCAGGGGTTTCCCGATATCTGTCCCCTGACGAGGGAACGAATCCCTGTAGGTGGCTGACTACGACACGGGGAGCTTTCCTCCCCGGCGGCTCCTGCGTCTGGACCTTTTGAAGTTTCCCTCGGAGCCCTAGACCGGCGATGGGATGTGTGACGTCACGGCCCATGCGGAGCCGCCAGCACGCCATGGGCATGGGCGAACGGCCTACGGGCCCTAGATCGGCTCAAGGGCCGACTTGAGGGCCCCTTGCTCTATCTCCGCGGGCTTTGACAGCGTCTTCTGGTGCGCTATAATAGCGGATGGAAGGGGCCGCTAGCTCAACTGGCAGAGCAGCTGACTCTTAATCAGCGGGTTGCAGGTTCGAGTCCTGCGCGGCTCACCAGTAGGAAGCAAGCTGTGTTCCAATGCTACTCGGTGCAGATCAGCCCTCCGTCAGGTCTCCCTCGACCACCCTGACTGGATTTCTTCTCGACCCATTTGCCAGAAGCCATTCCGTACCCTGCAGAGACTACCCCACTTGTGACGCCCCTCTATCGGCCAAAGCAGCGCCCCCACACCACAGTCCAGAGGGGTAGCCATTCCCAACACGGCCCTAGGGCATTGCACCCAGGCCCCATTTCCAGCAGCAACCCATCTCCTGACCAACTAAGGCACCCGTCCCAGAATTCCTCCACCGGCAAGGCCCGTAGAGGCACTAGAGTGCACGGCAAGGCCTGACAGCCGCCCCCTCAGCGGCTCCTCAACTCCAGCACAGCAGCTGTGGAATCGACAGCGCCAGCCGATAGGGGCCACCCGCCCACACTACAAGTTCCACGCGTTTCTGCCTTTTATGACGGCTACCCCTTGTACCTTGCAGCTCCAACATAGCCCTCCGAAAGCCCTATGACTCTTTCCCATGGGCAACTCCCGCCGCACACCGGGCAACGGTGGCCCACGAATGGGCGCAGCACCATGTTTTCTTAACAGATTAGCTCCCTGTATCTGAAAGCCAAGCCCAGATTGTGACATCCCTCGGTATATGCCCATGAAATCACAGCCACAACTCGCCCTGACAACGAACGGTCGATGTCGCCCGCCCAAAGCGGTGGCTGAACGCATCCGTTCGCTGTCGGATCGTGAAGTGGCGAGCGCCAGCCGTCCATCTCCCCATGCACATCCAACCTTCGGAAGGAGAGAGCTCGCCCCGCGAAGCCTCAGCGGAGCTACAGCCGATGTCCTAGCGCGTTTGGGGCGAGACCCGACGGCGGGCCTAAACTGCGATCGGTACACGCATGGTCCTCCCGTCGGGAGGTGGTCGCACCTACAGAAGCCCCTATCCGGCTAGAAGCTGGCCTTGGTCTCTCAGTCGGCTTTTGCCCTGCACTCCTATCGGGTTCGCCCCTGCCTACCCGGTCGCAGGGTATTGACTCCCTTGGCATTTGGTGCTATTGTCGCAGTATGTTTCGAATCAACCTCACCAGGCCGTGGGCAACTAACGTTGGAACGCGACTTCCATGATGCTTGGGGACCGCCGAGAGGACGACCTCTGTCCGAGGAGCCCTCCTAATCGACCTCCCACCGCATTTGGGCGCTCGGGCGTCCCTCGTAAGAGCACCCCAGCACTCCAATCCCGCGGCACAGCCACTGCACCGCATCCTGCGAAGCCCAGCAGGTTTGCCACCACCTTCCTACATAGGCTTCTCCGGTTCCCTACCAGCGAACGACGGTCCAACGTCCCCTCGACACGGGTTCCGACGTCCGGCACAGGTCCGCAGAGGTTGGCGCATGTTTGCCACCGCCAAGAGCACCGGACACAGCCGCCCGATGCCCTCACCATAGGCCGTGACGGTTCACCAGTGCTTCAGCCCTCGGCCACTGGCCGTCACCTACGAGCTGTTCCAGGCATGGAAGGAGCCGCGATCCTTGCGGCAGCACGATCGGCAGTGCCAAGGGCGGATAGCACGGTGCACCCAGTGCCCACCGCCCTTAGTTGCCCAGACCACCTTACCGACGCAACCAATTTACTTCTCCAACGTACCGCACAAGCTCTCGTAGCCCAAGGTAGATGGTGCAATTACGGAAGCCTCAAGCACGGCACTCTACACGCATCAACGGTGAGATCCCTGGACCAAATGCTCGCCAATTCGCCCTGGGAGCATATGTAGCCTAATTAGGGCACACGGTAGCCCGAACCACCGATAAGGAAGAGGCAAGGAGAGGAACCTATGCAATGGCCCGTGTCGGTACGGAGCCGAGAAGGATGGCGACGATGAAGCGGACGGCAGTCCTAATATTGGTCACCGTATCGGTCATTTTTAGCTGTGCGCCTCAGCCCGTGGTGACGCCCTTGCCAGATGCTACGCCTGGATACACCGATACACCGTCCCTAGTCCGCCCTCATACCGGCACTCCCGCGCCCACCGCAACACCAAGGGTGGTCAACCCAAGGCAAATCTCCACTTCGGACCTCCTCGCCATCCTGACCTCACAGAACGCCACCCTCTTGGACGCGTTTCTTGTCACCCAGGAGATCCTGACACGCGGAGGTGTCGCCATCGGCGACCTTCAAAATACCTTCGTGCCCCCCTACACGCCCGCCAGCAGCCTAGTGCTAACACCGCGCCAAGCCCTGCAGCTGGCCCAGGAGGCCCACAGCGGCCCTTCCGTCTGGCGCATGGACCTGGCCGAGTTGGGCCAGATGCTCGCCGACCTGGGGTGGCCCTCCGATCCCGGCGGACCAACTGTCGGAGAACAGCTGGCTTCCCTGTGGTCGGCGTGGTACGCCCAAGCCTCTAAGGATCCTAACAATCCGGAGAACGCCACCCCCACGGTTCTGATCGCTCTGGCCAGGCACAGGGAACCGGACCTGGATTTCTCCACCGGGAAGGTCGCTCCCCACAAGATCCGCCTAGGGATGCTTGAAACAGTCCTCCTCATCGCTGCCTTCGATCGCCTTATCCCACCGCACGGCCCATCGAGCGTTTCCTCCTTGCATCTCGCCAGCCTGTTGCCTGCCTCCCAAGTCTCACCATGCAAGCCCTTTCAGGACTCCCTCTTTGGAAGGCTGGCCTACGAAGGTGTGGGCGGCTTCGTGATCCAATGGGCTACCGGTAAGGCCCTGGAGAAGGGGCTCGAGGCCGCAGGGATCAGCGAGTGGGGACAAGAAAAAATTGGAAGGGCGATGTTTGCTCTTGGGATGTTTGCTCGGGTCATGCGGGCCGTGCTATTGACCACCTACGTTCGCATTCGTGCCAGCATCGAGGGAGATACCTCGGTCCACAAACCACCAGAGGGCGAGCAGTTGCTAAAAGTCTTTCACGCCCAGGCTGGCATCCCACCCAACGATTGGCAGGCCTATCGGGACCAGTTCGGCAAAGGGTTCCACGATGCAGTCCGCGATTGCCTTTCGTGGCTAGGTGTATCCACGTACACCTTGGACGACCTGGTGGGCGAGATGGACAGCTGGGCAATTGAGTGGCACATAGAGAAAGGTTCCGAGCCCCATGTCCAGTGGTCACCCCATCAACAGATCGTCCCCGGCCAGGTCCATCAGGGATACTGGCGCACCCCGTTGACCCGCTCAGGCTCGGAGGATGTCGTTGGAAAGAGCAGTTTCGTGGTCGAGGTTCGGAACGAGAAGGAGGAAGATCATCCCGGGATGCTTTTTAAGGCCCCGGTCAAGGTATGTGCCTACCTGGATGTTGCCAGGAAGCCCAACTTCAGCACCTTCGTGCAGGCTGCCACCGGCGGGCTGGCGGGTGCAACAGATTCGGCAGTGGAGCTGATGCAGGGCATGATCGAAAAACTGGCCAAGCCCAGAGGCTGCCCAGACCGAGACCTCGAGGTCACCTATCACACCGACTGCATCACCGCCCTCTGGTACCTCCAACAGGGAGCCCTGAACCCTGAACAGGAAGTTTTGGACCGCTTGCGCAAGTGCCTCACCTTCGAACTGAAGTTTGAGTCTCACGTTGACATGGTTGGCGATCGGGGCGGCAGGTATCAGGGCACGGCCGAATCGACCATCCGGCTCCAACTGGACCCGGCCGACCTCACCATCAAGGGGCGGGGTCCCTTGAATCTTGTGTCCGCCCGCTGGGAAGTTCCCGGATGCTCCACGCACACCACCACTGCCCCGGGGACCTTCGAGGTGTTCAAACTCGAATTCGCCTTCCTGCGCCGTATCCAGACCGATGAAGTCGTTGTACAGGACTTGAGGCTCGTTTACAACCCCGGTGGTGACGACGCCACCCGCGCCACCGAAACCACGACCTTGTCATGCCCCGGCCTCCGGCCCGTCACCATACCCGGACCCTTCTGGCTACCTGGATATGCTGTTCCACGACAAAGCGAGCTAAGCACCCCAGAAGGCTTTGTGGCTTCGGGCTGGCACATCCAGGGTGGGCAGGAGTACGCCAGAAAGGAATGGACCATGAGAGGACAGGCGGCAGCCGCGATCACCGAATCGGGCCACTTCGTCCTCTACCATCGGCCTGAGGAATAATCTACGTTGGCTGTTAGCACTTCGGAAGACCAGGCCAGATTCGAGAGGGTCCGGCTCAGGCCCGCACCAGCAAAGGGAAGACAAGGCCGAACACCCTCGATCGCAGGAAGAACGATCGCAAAGGGGCACCCTTTCAGACCCCGGCCACCTCCTGCCGGGGGCATGCCCCGGCCGTCCCAACAGCTACGGCATCCTGGCGACCTGCAGGTCAAGGACGAATCCACTAAAGGAGGAAACCACAATGGCATCATCCACCAGCGACGCCGGCCAGCTATGGTTCCTGGACAACTTGGTGTCGATCCGTATCTCCCACAACCAAGGGCAGGACGGCATTTCCGTAATCGAAATGTGGGGCCCTTACGGCGATTCCCCGCCACTCCACTTCCACCGCACGCAGGACGAAGTATTCCATGTACTGGAGGGGGAACTCCTCATGAAGGTCCAGGAAAGGGAACACCAGCTAAGTCCTGGACAAACCCTGCTGGCTCCAAAGGGGGTACCCCACACCTATCGCGTGGAGTCCTCCGAAGGGGCACACTGGCTGGTGATAACGTCCGGCAGCGACTTCGAGCGGTTCGTCCGTGCCCTCGCCCGGCCCGCGGAGAAACCGACGCTTCCCCCTCCGGCTGACCAGCCCCCTCAGCAGACGGTTCGGCTTTTGACGGAGACCGCCCACGCTCACGGTATAGAGATCATCGGGCCACCGCTGCATTGAGCAGCGCCCCGATGGCTCGCACTGCGCTGGCAATGGCCAATCTGTGTTATCTTATCCATTGGCTGGCCCCACGACCCGGCGGTGCCGAGCGACCTCGGCGGTCCATGGGTTGGCGCAAGAGGAGCCCAGGGGGATAGATCGAGCGTCGAGAAGTTAGAGACGGCAGACTTTAGACCTCGCCTGCGATGCTCTTGTCCGGAAACCGATGAAGCATCCCTTTGGTCCTGCCCCTCACCTCAGTTGCCGACCCGATGCACCATCGAGCGAGAGGGCACCCAGCAAAGGAGGATAAGCGAGGCACACCGGTCTCAGCTGGACAAGTCCTCCAAGGGGCACGGGAGTAAGCTTCAAGCTACAAGCTTGCCAGGAAGCTCCAGGGCGAGCCGTCCCTACGTGGCCATTGCAGCCAGGGACCGAACTTAGCCGTGCCCGAGGGACGTTGGCAAGGGGGGACATCCAGAGATCCCGCCGGCTTCGCGGCTTCAAGGTCGGCTCCATGCCGGCCCGGCTGGCCGCGCGAGTCGACCCCGTCGCTGGCATGGCAGGCCTGGGCATCGGAAGGCGTTTCCGGGCCAACGCCGGCACGGATCACCCAAGCCGAGGTTTTGGCCCTTTACACACCTTTGCAGGGAAGCGTGAGCCGTGACCAAGGTGCTCACCAAAGCCTCCTGCCCTCTGTCTCTGCTGCTCGCCGTGGCCATCGCCCTTCCTTCGCCCTCGGTCGCTTACCCCGCCGCTGTCTACTTTCCGCAGACGGGACACCATCTGGCAGAGCCTTTCCTGACCTTCTGGCGCACGCACGGAGCCCTGCGCGTGTTCGGTTACCCCGTCGATGAGGCCCGCCCCGAAGGGGAACTGCTCGTACAGCATTTCGAACGGGCCCGTTTCGAGATTCACCCTGAACTAGGGGGACAGATCCTGCTGGGCCGCCTGGGCTCCATCCTCACAGAGGCTCGGGCCAAACACGATCCGGCCTTTGCCCCGCTCAGGCTGGACCCGCCCCCGCCCGATACCCCCGACCGTCGCTACTTCCCCGAGACCGGGCACACCCTGGCCTTCGGTTTCAAACGGTTCTGGGAAAGCCGCGGGGGGCTTGCCCTCTTTGGCTATCCCATTAGCGAAGAGCACCAAGAGGTAAACCCCGACGACGGACAAACCTACACCGTGCAGTGGTTCGAGCGCGCCCGCTTCGAGTGGCATCCCGACCTCCAGGGCACCCCGTGGGAGGTCCACCTCGGCCGCCTCGGCTCTGAGTACGCGGCTCAACGCGGCCTCAATATCAGCCGGGTGCCCCGCCAAGAACAGGCAACCGACTTCTCTTTGCAGCTGCTAGGGCGACCGGCCCGCATCGTTGTCCTACTCTACCACCAGATCGGCGAGCCGGCCAGCCGCTACCGCGTACCTCTCTGGAGATTCACCCAGCAGTTGGACTGGCTCCAGGCCCACGGCTACACCGTGATATCGTTGATGGAGGCGTTCGACGGAGTGCTCAACGGCGGCCCGTTGCCCGACAAGCCGGTCGTGATCACGTTCGACGACTGCACTAGCGGACAGTGGGCCGCAGCGCAAGCCATGGAGGCCAGAGGGATGCGCGGGGCCTTCTTCGTGGCTATGGCGCGGTGCCAACTAAGCACCGACCAGCTCCGTACGCTGGTGGCCCACGGCCACGAGGTCGGCTCCCACAGTCTGACCCATGCCCACCTCCCTAGGCTCTCCGCTGAGCAGCGTTGGCAAGAGGTGGCAGCCAGTCGGCAGCAGCTGGCGGCTATGCTTGGAGCACCACCGCGCTACTTCGCCTACCCTTTTGGCGAATACGACCTCCCCACCGCGGCGGCAGTGCAAGCCTCCGGCTACGAGGGAGCATTGGCGGCCTGGGGCGGCACCGAGTGGAGCCCTGAGCGGAGATGGGCCGAACCTCGGGTAGAAGTTTCGGGCCTGCTCACCCTCGAGCAGTTCGCCTATCTGATTGATCGTCTGTAGCTGGTAGGCCGGACCCCACCTGTACGGCCAGGCCGGGCCGGCCTGGCCTGCACCGCCGGCTGTGCCCAACTATCAGGCCGTACCGACAAGGCCGTTGCCGAGCCTTGCCCCGCGCGGCAGGGCCCAAACCACGAAGCAGCGCACAACGGCCTGCCAGCAGACCTGGAAAGAGGACACGGCCCCGAGGACGGATCACTTGCGCACCAACGTTCTCCGGCAAAGGCGTGCAGAGGCTCCCAAAAGCCCTCAGGTTGATGCGTCAAAGGCTGTGGTAGTCCCCGCTATGCTGACCGTGCGCCTCCATCACCCACCACGACCCGTGGAACCCTCTGAAGCCTCGGCATCCTCTGGGACAATTACATGAAGCCAGTCGAGGCGACTGTCCGCCCAGCAAGCTGGTCGTTGCTTTTCACCGCCCTGCTTTCGCTCGCGCAGTGGGGCTTCTCCCCTGTCTCCTGCGGTCATCGTCCTTCGAGCAGGAACTCCAGTAGCAACCATCAGTCTATTCCGCTTCGTGCTCGTTGGGACCGTCCTGGCCCAAGAGCGGACGCTGTGGCACCACCTCTTTATCTCAACGGAGGGGATGAAGCCAGCCACTATCGCCGGCCTGGTTTTGGCGGCCCTGTTCGTTCTTACAGCCTAACTCTACGCCCATCTGATAAGGTAGGAGAGGTATACTGGCTCCCAACCTTTCTGGCCGCGATGATACCCGCCGGCCTCCTCGAGGAGCTTACCTACCTGGGGTTGATCCTGGGCGGTCTCCGCGAGCGCTGGCGCCTCCCGCAGGAGGGTCCATCCTAATCATCGTCCTGCTCTTCGGCCCAGCACACCACAGCCGCTACCACGCGAACGGGACCTACTGTGCACGGGCATCGCCACGTCCTCCGGGCCGTTGGCCACATGGCTGACCGTAAGACGACGCAACCTGGCCGGCATGGTCATCGCCCACACAGCCATGGACTTCCTCATCTTCCTTTTCATCGGCGGCAAAGTGATAGCCTTCTAGCCGTGCCATTGCTGTCGATTGGACAGGGCCTGTCCACCTTGAGTCCCCTACACCCGCCGTTGCATCGCGAGCCATCAGGACCTCCAACATGTGGCCCAGCCCCGAGCCGCTTGAGCAGTCAGCCTCCGAAGGCGGGACGCGCTACATACCCAGGGCCTTTTTTGCACACCCGCAGGCCCTTTCCAATGCCAGTAGAACTGGCTCCTCTGCACCTCCCTTGGACGCCGTGTCACATGCTACTGGCCGCCACTAGGCAACGTCTCCCTTTTGCGCCACGTGCGCCAGGAGGCTACGAAGTCTGTCGCCGCCTGCAGGCTCAGTCGGCTTCGAGGGCCGTCGACATGGGCGCTCCGTGACCCTTCATCCCGGCCACGCCGCGGGTCCTCTGCTGGGCTTTCTGCCGCGGAGGCAATCGCCTACCGCTGCTGGCAGGGCTCTAGGGCCTGCACCACTCCCCACAACTAGCTTAAAACCCCTGCGCACCCTCGGCATCCTCCCTGACGTTCTTTTTATGCCTTGGCTAAAGGCTCGTGGCTGATAGCGCGCTCCTCCGACCAGGGCGGATGCATGGGAATTCACCCAGCCTGAGCCGTGGCACCGGCCTCCCAAATTGACCAACCGAACTTTCCCGGCTACGCCGTGCGCTTGCCGCCCCCGGCACCGTAAAGGACGGGGGTTTCCGAAGAAGGGCACTCAGGGGATCGAGCCGCCACGGTCGGCTGACATGCCAACGCGTTGCGCTCCGGCCAACGGCCTCACCCCTCGCATCAGGACGTGCACGGCAACGGTGGCCCCAATGCCAAGGGACAGCAGGGCCAACCACCCAGGGTCGACACCACAACGAGACCGCCTTTAATAGGTGAGGCCGTTCGGATTTCACCCCAACCCTTGTGATAGCAACAGGGCAGGATCCCCTTCGGTCTTCAGCAAACGCTTATGGTGCGTCCCAACTGTGGCCAGTAAGCCCCGATCTCCGCCAGACGACAGGACAGCACCCGATTGTCGCCTGGCCGGCGAAGCTGCCAAAGCTCCAAGCCCCGTCGTCGACGAGGGGGTGGTAGGGAGCCGATAGGGCGAAGGCGTAGGAGCGTGCCTGGCGACGAACATCCGGCCCCGAGGGCTCGAAGGGACCCTTGGCCTCGATCACGACCAGCGGCTCGCCACTGTCCGCCCAGTGCATCACCCAGCCGGCCTGCCCGGCCATCTGCTGGCGCCCACTGCACCACTGCCGGAACGCGCAAGCGCACCCGATGCAGCTGATACCCCAGAAATAGAACTAATGGAGCCACCACTTTCATCTCCACCTTTTTGCCCCGTACAGCGTTCAAGCCTACTGAGGGAGAGGAACCACGTGGAGCGCAGGGCCTTCAAGCCAAAGTCGACCGCGTCCGGGCGGGCCAGACCAGCTATCGCCTTCCTCAGCTCCCGCTCAAGGAGCTGCGTCCGATCGCCTGCGCCGTCTTTCGTAGGGTGAAAGCCATGGGGCAGCCAGCACACCCTCCGCTGGGCGTCCGATGGCCCTTATCGTACGAAGGATGCACGGGCGGGCCTAGGAACCATCACCGGGAACTTCTACGAGACCAAGGCATCCACTGTAGGTCGTACTGCTACTAAAGCGCCTGAATCGGGGCCTTCGCGCCAATCCAACTTTTATCTAGATTGGCCCGATCTCGCTCGGCAATCCCGGGGTAGCTACGGACCGTATCATTATCCAGACGACTACGACCGCTAAGACCACGCCGATTATGAGCGAATACCATAGCAACTTTAGCAGCAGCAGTACTAGCCTGAACGGGACCATCAACAGCCAAAGTATCAGCCTCATGGTCGCCTCCATCGCCGAACCTGATGCTCCCGGAGCTTGGCTATCACTGGCATTAAATCATCTACACGAAAAATTATATGTTGTCATACCTTCACACGCAAGTCATCTGGGCCGAGCCAAGCCCAGGGTCATACAGGTTTCTCTCCCCATTCGTGAAAGCATTCAGCCACTGGGCAGGCTATCTCCCCACCAGCAGGCGCACCGGCAGAGCGACCAGCGGAGCAGGTGCAAACACCGAAGGCAGTGACCATTGCACAGGCCCTGCTCCCCTCAGAACGTTGCCCGCAGCCCTGTAATGCTTCCAGGGTGGAGCGCCCTCTCGGCGTTGAGAGCCGATGGCAGATCGGCGCACCCCATGCGGCATTCAAGCGGGTTTGGGGGCCCCAGCTGCCCCTGATGGGGATGCCGCTCAGGGGTCGCCGTCTGAATGTCCCTTCGCGTGCCCGCGCGCTGTACCGCCCCAAGCGTGGCCCCGCGCTTCATAACCTCCCGTTGCGACAACTGCTCCGGAACCGCCTGTCAATCTCCCAGGGTATCGCAGCTGGAGCAGGGCCATGCAGGCCGCGGGTCCCACCGCTCAGCATCCCGCCCAAAGGCATCAGGTGGCACCGCGGGCCCTAGAGGCAGTGGCACGCTCCCCCCAGATCGCGCGGCCGACGCCGGCTGTGCTTGGCGCATACCCTTTGCCATCAGTGTAGGGGAAGCCCGCACGACCTGAGGATTGTCCGGCGAGCCCGTGCAAATCGAGACCCACGAGTGGAAAACCTCGCCATCGTTGACAGTCCATTCCGAGTCTGCTAAAGTGGGTACTACACAACGGCGATCCGCCGCTTGGAAGGTTGACGTGAACGATCGCATCGCCCAATTGCGAGATGCGGTTGATACTAACCGGCTGATTGATCTGGCCAGTGCCCTCATCCAGATCCCCAGCGAGAACCCTCCAGGCAACGAGCGTCCTGTGGCCGAGTTCCTCACCGGTTACCTGACCGATGCCGGCCTCCCTGCTGAACTTGTGGAGTTCGCTCCTGGTCGCGCCAATGTCGTGGCCCGCATAACAAGTCCACAACCAGGGCCACATCTCGTTTTCTGTGGCCACCTTGATGTGGTGCCCGCAGGTGAGGGTTGGAGCGTACATCCCTATAAGCCGGAGGTCCGAGACGGGCGCCTTTACGGAAGGGGTTCTGCGGACATGAAGGGCGGCATAGCGGCCATGCTCGCGGCGGTAGACGCTGTTCGTCGTGTTGCGCTCCCACTTCGCGGCACCCTCACCTTGGCCTTCGTCGGCGACGAAGAGGCGGGCGGCATCGGAATTCGCCACTCGGTGCACAAGGGGCTTTGCGGCGACTGGGCCATAATCTCGGAGCCCACCGACCTTCGTCCCGTCGTTGCCCATAAGGGAGACATAAATTTTTGCATTAAAGTTCGAGGAATAGCCGCCCACAGCAGCGTTCCCCACCGGGGCGTGAACGCCATCCACAAGGCGGCCAAAGTAGTCGATCTGGTGCAGCAGTTAGACAAACGGCTACGCGAGCGTTCCCATCCCCTTGTGGGTCACCCTACGGTATCCGTCGGCACTATCCACGGAGGTACTATAACCTGGATGGTACCGGATGAGTGCTCTCTCTCAGTGGATCGTCGTGTGCTTCCCTCCGAGCGCCCGGACGAGGTCATCGCAGAGTTTCAAACTTTGTTGGACGACCTCGCCCTCCAGGACGATCAGTTTTGGTTCGAGCTGAGCATACCAGTCCTAGCTTTGCCTATGGAGATCGACCCCAATGAGCCGGTCGTCGTAGCGCTGCGCCGTGCCTCCGAACACGTCCTGGGAAAGGACCCCGGGGTTCACGGATGGCCAGCGACGTGTGACGCGAGCGTCCTCGTCCATGAAGGAAACACGCCCACAGTCATTTTCGGCCCTGGGAGCATAGACCTCGCGGCGCATAAACCGGATGAGTCCGTGGCAGTGCAAGAGCTCGTGCAGGCAGCCCAGATATACGCCCTCACCATAGCCGATCTCCTGGGAACGGCTACTAACCCATAGACTGCCTTTCGTTTTGACTGGGCGTCGCACACCGTGTGATCTGAGAGGTGAAACATGGCAGTGGAGCGGGTGAGAATTCTCGAAGGTACCGGGCCCCTCGTATCGCCCCTCCCCTTTACCGACGCCGAGTATCGCCGACGGCTTGATGCGGCTCGGTCGAGCATGAAAGAACAAGGCCTGGATGCATTCATTAGCTTCACCCCTGAGAATATTTACTATTTGACCGGACACGACACGCCAGGATACTACTTTTATCAGGCATGTGTTGTCACCCATAACTATCGTCCGATCAATATATTGCGTAGGCTCGAAACCAGTAACACGCTCGGCAGAAGCTGGGCTCGCCTCGCAGTCGGCTACGAGGACCGTCAGGATCCGGTAGCCGTGACGCTCGGACTCCTGCATGAACTGGGCGTCGCCGACAAAGTGATCGGAGCAGAATCTGATGCCTGGTTTGTCAGCCCGAAGAGATATCTGCAGCTCCAGCAGGGCATCGCTGAAGCTGGCGGCCAGCTCCTGGACGCCTCGGGCTTGGTTGAGGCACTGCGGGTGATCAAATCGGACGAGGAGCTTGCCTACATCCGCGCCGCGGCAACCGTGGTAGAGCGCGGAATGGCCGCTGCAGTTCACACCTCCAGGAAAGGGACCAACGAAAATGAAGTGGCGGCGGCCACGTTGGCTGCACTCATCCAGGCTGGAAGCGAATATGCTGGGCTACCGCCCTTCATCACCAGCGGCCCCAGGACATCCCTCGCCCATAGCACCTGGGCGGGAAGGGTTTACCAGGAGGGCGACGTACTGAATTACGAGCTTCCGGGCGTTGTCAATAGATACTGCGCAGCACTGTTCCGCACTGGTACGGTAGGGCAACCAGATCGGGAACTCGTCCGCCGAGCGGATGCTGTGCGTGAGGCTCTGGAAAGCGTCATTTCTGCCATCAGGCCCGGCACCTCTCCCCATGAGGTCCACAACGTTAGTCGTGCCGTCTTCGAACGGTACGGCTATGGGCATCTCCATGCCCACCGTACAGGTTACTCTATCGGCATCAACTATCCCCCGGATTGGGGCGAAGGCCATATCATCTCCATATGGGACGGGGACCAGCGCCCGCTCCAGCCCGGTATGACATTCCATCTGGTACCGGGCCTTACAGAACTCGGCCGATACACCGTTATGATCAGCGAGACCGTAGTCGTCACCGAAACTGGATGCGAAGTTCTTACAAACTTTCCCAGAGACATCTTTGTCGTCTCGTAGACTCCGCCTTCACGCTCAGTGAGGGGCACAGATGAGACGCCCCCGAATGCGCCCAATCAGAGTCAGCAGCAGGTGCCCAAGCGCGCCTACACAACTCCCTCGCAACTTGAGGGTTCGCATGCTCCTACAAAGGGGGTGACACCCGATCACCAACGCTAGTTGCTGCCTAAAAAGCGGTCTAAGACCGTGCCCTGTAGCCTCTCCGAACCTAGCACAGTTGTCATAGCCAGATCCAGTTCAAGGGGCTCTACTGCCGTTCCGTATCAGGAGGCCTTGGGGACCGGCTGCTGGATGCAGAGCGATGCTGGACCGTAGCCTTAGCCACGCAGATGGCTCGGGTAACTGCGGCCCAGTGGTCAAGACTCCTTACCTCAACGCGCAATCCCTACTCACCGACCATGCAGGCGACTGCTCCCCCCGGCGGGTCGATGAGCAAGGTCTGCGGTAGGAGCGCTCGAGCCATGGCGCGCTGTTTGGACCTGGTTAAGGGACCCGAAAAGCTCCCCTATCCGGGCAGGTATCTCCGCCGACCCCCAGCACCGTCGGACACCAAAGAAACCGACTGAAACGCCAAGCCCCTGCTGGTTACTTAGCCAATGTTTCGATCGGTGGGAAGGACAGTCTTCCCACTCTTTCCCCAATAATATATCCTTGAACTTAATCAGTGGGCGGAGCCGTCCACAGCTTTTAATTAACGGGAGGTGCACCATGAACATCCGATACGAGGACATCAGGCAGTGGGTCCAGGGCGAGGGCGCGGCGTTCCGCATCGTCACCGACCTCGAACCGGCCGGCGGTCCGTACGACAAGCTTTTCCCGCCCACCTACGAACAGGGTCAATATGTGATCGAGACTAGGCGGGTCGACCAGCAGGATGTGCAGTGCGTGCTCCTGGACTCCGTGCAATCCCAGGCAAACCGCTTCGAGGAGGCCCTGCTGGATGCTAGACACCGCGGCATAATTCCCTTCCCCGACATCGAAGTCGACTTCACTGCCGTAGATCTCCCTCAGTACGGCAGGATCAGCCTCCTGGCAGCCCCTCACCGCGTGTACGACGCCATACTGCGCGATAGCCTCCTCGACGGAACCCCATTCCCCAAGTCGTCCCAGGGCCAGCGGATCAGGAACGCCTCGCCTTCAAACGCTTCGGCGCTCCTGGAGCTCTGTCCCCCTGTCCTCATCTTCGGGGCCTGGAACTCCGCCGACCTGGAGACCGGAGGCTTGGGCACCAAGTTCGCCAGGACCCTCGTCTCCGAGATCGTCGGCTTTCAAGTCAAAGAGGGCAGGCGCTCGGCAGTTCGCATCGATCCCCTGGGGATCCAGAAGACGATCTCCATATACCGCACCGACAACCCCGATAGCCCCTGGACCATCCACCCAGAGCAGGCACGACGCGACAAAGACAACAAACCAGAGCTCCTCAAAAGACGCGGCGAGAAGGACGGAAGCCCTTCCGTCATCAACCACGGCAACATCATCACCCCTATCGGTCCAGGAGGAGTGACCGTGGACCGGGCCCGGCAGACCACCGTCCTCTCTCTTGCAGGCCTGAGGAAACTACGCTTCCCAACACCCCAGGGAAGGAGCTCTCCGGAAAGGGACGCCGCGGGCCGCACCTACTTGGCCGTCCTGGCCCTGGCCGCAGTGTGCTATCAGCAGGAGATCTACGGCTACAGCCTGCGCTCCCGATGCGACCTCTACCCAGTGGGCAGGGCCGTGGAGATGGTGCCCAACAGGCCCGGACAGCCCATCCCCCTGGATTCCGCCTACAACCTAGGGGAGCTGCGCTCCCTGTACGATCAGGCTGTAGGAGAGCTGATGAATGCAGGGTTCGAGTGGAACACAGACACCATAGTGCTGAGGCCCTCGCCCCAACTGGTCGAGCTTGTCGAGGAAAACCTGAGGAGGATCCGGGCCGGGGAGGGAGAGTGATGCTCGCCCTGCAGCTGTATTTCCTCACCGACCGCGTGGCCGCCAAGCGGGTCGATGACGACGAGCACGCGGAGTGGCCCCCGCACTTCGCCCGGGTCTACTACGCCATGGCCGCCGCCTGTTTCGAGGCCAACTCGCCCCAGGCCGAGAGACAGGCGCTGGAGCGTCTGGCCGCCTTGGGGCCGCCCGTCCTGAGGTTCAGAGAACAGGCGGTGCACGAAAGGAGCTTCCTTGCCTACGTGCCGGCCAACGATGTCCTTAAGAACAAGAAGGACAAGGAGGGACAGCGGCCCGCGAACCTCGAGTCGGTCCTAGCCCAGAGGCCGCGCCATGAGCGAAGGTTCACTTCCGCCTGGCTAGCCCATCCCATCGTTGAGTACCGGTGGCCAGATGCCAACCTGGAGCTCCATGAGCTGGAGGCCCTCAAAGCCCTGTGTTCCCGGGTGAGCGCCGTGGGACATTCTTCATCCCTGGTACGCCTCCTGGTCTCCGACTCTCCCTTCGGCGACGGGGACGATGCAGCCACCTGGGAGCCGGCCAGTACCGGAGACCTCCTCATGCGGGTGGCCTTCCCTGGGCTCCTGGACCTGCTCGAGACATACTATCAGCGCTACCGGTCCTCGAAGTTGAGGGGCTACCTCCCTTCCCACCCCCAACTCTACCGAAGAAGTGCTTCGCCCTCCGCCCCGCCGCCCATCCTGGCTGTCGGCGCCTTCGGTCCTGCCTGGTCCCTGTGGATATCCAGCGGCCCAGCCCTGCCCATCCTGGCCTGCGCCTCTGTCGCTACACTCCTCCACAAGACCATCCTCGCCCATTGGCAGAGGAGCTACGGGGAGATACCTCAGGAGATAAGCGGGCACGACCCCCAGGGAAGACCCGCCTCTGCCGCCCATATGGCCTGCTTCGCCCTCCCCGCCGTTGGCCACCGGCACAGCACGGGCACCCTCCTGGGCGTTGGCGTAGCACTGCCGCACAACGTCGATGCCTCCATAAGGCAGCGGCTCCTGTCCATCCTTCGAGGGCCCCTACAGCTCCGTTCCTCTGCAGGCGCGTGGGAACTGGAGTTCATAGGCCGGGACTTCCGTTCCGACCTCCCCATTACCGTCTGGGCCCGCCGATGGGAGAAGCCCTCCAAAGTATGGGCTTCCGTGACCCCGGTAGTCCTCGACAGGCACCCGGACGAACCCTTCGGACCCGAGGCCGAGGGGTTCCTGAGGCTCGCCTGCCGCAACGCCGGCCTGCCGGATCCCGAGCATGTGGTGGTGCGGCCCACTTCGGTAGTGAGCGGCGTGCCGCCCGCCCGGGACT
>FWWL01002990.1_pt1 | contig 24024 bp, 16 predicted proteins | sample 2228331 | NCBI WGS metagenome assembly FWWL01 (sample SAMEA103939775, study PRJEB20133) | metagenome | reverse complement strand
TTCAAATCGTTCAAGGGGGTTTTTCCAAGGGAATAATTGTAATCGCGGCCTGTATGTCAGCTGAGGAGATAGATAAAGCGTTTTTGGAAAAAATACTCGCCGCTGTAGGTTTGGATTTCTACAAAGATACTCTCTTTGCAGCGGCACTACCTAGTCGCCTTATTGGATTAGGAGAGTTTATGCGAAAAGAACACCCCCAGGCCATTTTAGTTTTCGGGGCAAATTTATTCGATTTAGGATTAAATATCAATATCCCTAAATATCAGCCGACTAAATTCTACACTTCGTATTTTCTCGTTGCAGATACCTTACCAGAAATTGCTATAAGCAAAGAGAAGAAAAGCCACCTTTGGAATGCGCTGAAAAAGATGTTCACACCACAAAATATTTAATAATCACGCCTATGAAGCGAGCATATGTGTTCCCCGGTCAAGGCTCCCAATTTGAAGGTATGGGCAAAGCACTTTACGAAAGCCATGCCTTGGCAAGGAATTATTTTGAGCAAGCCAATGAGATTTTAGGCTGGCCCATTACTGACGTGATGTTTAATGGCACCAAAGAAGACCTGACGCAGACAAGAGTTACCCAACCTGCTGTGTTCTTAGAAAGTTGGGTACGCACACAGGTAGCTGGTGAGGCCTTCCGCCCGGACGCTGTGGCAGGCCATTCTTTGGGCGAATTCACTGCATTAGCCGCTGCCGGTGCTTTGAGCTTTGCCGATGCACTGCGTTTGGTCAACCAACGGGCGTTGGCTATGCAAAAAGCCTGTGAGTTGGTGGACAGCACCATGGCGGCCATCTTAGGAATGGAGGACGCCGTAGTAGAGGCCATCTGCGCAGAGATTACGGATGAAATAGTAGTACCTGCCAACTACAACTCTCCCGGACAGTTAGTGATATCTGGTTCTCGCAAGGGCATCGAGCGAGCTGCGGAGAAACTGCAACAAGCAGGTGCTAAGCGCATAATTGTTTTAGCTGTAGGCGGCGCGTTTCACTCTCCCCTCATGCAGCCGGCTCAAGACGAGCTGGCCGTGGCCATTCAGGCAACCACCTTTCGAACTCCGGTCTGTCCCGTTTATCAAAACGTCAACGCCCAACCAGTAACAGACCCTGAACAAATACGCCAAAACCTCATTGCCCAACTCACCGCTCCAGTTCGCTGGACACAAACCATCGAGCAGATGGTGAAAGACGGCATAAGCGAGTTTATCGAGGTTGGCGGAGGAGGGCCCGTACTCAGAGGCATGATCCGAAAAATAGCTAAAGATGTTATCTTGAGTGAATGCTAAACCACCGCACTTTTCCTGTCCACGAACTAGTCCGTGTTAATGTCAAAAAGTGCTTATTTTTCGGCGCTCAACTTAATAAAATACGCGAATTAAATGGCAACGAACACGTTGATAAAGAGCGGTCAAATTTTGATTGCAGAGCCTTTCATGCTCGATCCTTTTTTCCGCCGTTCAGTAGTGTTGCTATGCGAACACCACGAACACAGCTCTTTGGGCTTTATTTTGAATAAATCCATTAACATGAACATCAACGAGCTGCTTCCTGATTTTCCATATTTCGATGCCGAGGTCTTTTATGGCGGCCCCGTGCAAACCGACACCCTGCACTATCTACATAACGTAGGCAACATCTTAGAAGGCAGCGTACAAGTAACGCGCGGTGTGTGGTTAGGTGGAAATTTCGAAGAGCTGCAGTTTCTTATCACCCAGCAATTGATTCAGCCGCACAACATTCGCTTCTTGGTGGGTTATGCAGGCTGGTCGGCGGGACAACTTCAGGAGGAAATGGCCTATGGCTCGTGGGTGAAAGGAGAAATGGATCCCAACTACCTATTCAACACAAATCCTGCCGAGCTTTGGCAATTAGCCATGGGCAACCAAGGTAGCACTTACGCCGTGATAGCAGATATTCCAGACTCCATGAGTTGGAACTAAAGCGCTTCTTACGCCCTTGCTAAGCGACGCGTCTTCCCTCTGCTCTCATAGGTTTAAAACCAAGCGAAATGTCAGCCAAGTACCACCAGCTAGCAGTACTAAACCAAAGCCAAGGGCTGCATACCTGCGGGTTTGCCCACCAGCGCGTAAGAATACCAAGAGCATTTTGAAGATTGTATTGGACAATGCCGCTGCCACGATGAGCTGAGCTGCATGTGAATAAGCCGAAGACCGCTGTGCCCACTGTGCAGTGCTTATGGTGATAGCATCCATATCGGCAATACCTGAGAGTGCTGCTGATGCGTAGGATCCATATTCCCCCATTTCCTTGCCCGAATAATACATAAGAAGAGAAACTCCTACATACAAAACAGCAAAATAAAGAGCATTTCTCAATTCTAACGGATTACCCAAAGGAAGAGAAGGAACCGTAGATGATGACTCTTTATATGGGCCATCCGAATAGGCAAAGCGCACTACCACCAAAGTAACGAGAAACATAAGGGCACACGGCAAAAGCAGATGGAAGGTAAGGGCAGGAGCAAACAAACTCGTTACAAAGAGCACCCTCAAGTACATAATAGAGGAAGAGAGTAAAATACCTGCCCCGAGCAAAGCACCCAATTGAGGAATTTCTCTGCTCCGTGCGCTAAAAACCCAACTAACCAACGTAGAAGAAAACAAGCCGCCTACCAGAGCCGTCCCGAGAATCCCGTAGCGCATCCCGCCAAACTTCAGCAAGAGATAACCGGACAAACTGATGGAAGAAACCAACAGGATAACCCAACCAATGGAACGGTAATGCAACAGGTTCTCAGGGCCAAAATAGGCATCTGGTAATAGCAGCAAGGCCAGCACGATGAGTACAAAAAACCTCAGAAAAGCCGCCAACTCTTCTTGACTGATCTGCTGGATAAACCACTTGAAACGCGTCTTCAGCGACAGCAAAACAGCAACCACAACAGCGACGCTAAATGCTTCCCCTAGGTAACCAGCAGCAATGAGGCTACCCGAAAAAAAACTGATAATAAGAGCGACTTCCGTGGTAATCCCGACACTTTGGCGCTGTGCCTGGACCTTATAAGCTAATGTAATGAGCAGGAATAGGCCCAAGGAAACTGCAGGCAGTATCCACGCGTTAGCCGCCTGAATGGCAAAATACCCCACTAAATAGCCCAGCAAGCTCACTAAAGTAAAAGTGCGCAACCCAGCAAAGCGATATTGCTCCATGCTTTGCTGATGCTCGCGCTCCAACCCCAAGACTAACCCTGTGCCCAAAGCTACTATCAGGCCCTGAAAAAATGGAGGTAGAAAAGAAAGCCAGGATGTATCCATATTAAAAAAAGCAACATCCTTAGTAACTCATTCTCAACGCAAAAGCAGACCAATACAAACAGATAGCCCACGCCTCTTCTTTGCTTTCGAGCAACAGAGAAAGGCGTGGGCCAGTACACACAATGCGTATCCGTAAAAGGACTCAGGTCAACAATCAAAGGTCTATCCGCAGACCAAGATTGTGAATGCCGCGAAAGATATTAGTGTTGCGATATCCGTAGTCAACTGACAACCGAGAGGGTGGCGTACCATCTACACTTTTCTTTAATGGTATCGAGAAGGTGAAACCTGCGCTAAGACCATTGTCCAAAGTAGCCTCCGTACTACTGCGCGGCGCATCAAACTCAATCTTGTAAGCCGCGCGCAAAGCGAACATTTGGCCGATAAAGAACTCAAGTCCACCTCCTATTTGATCGCGAGCAAATGCGTTGGACACGAAAGCTCCTAAGAACGAAAGCCGGTTGTTGCGACCCAGCAGCCAATCGTAAGAAGCGCCAATGTTCAACTGTGAGGGCAACTCGTATTCAGCGCTGCGCTGATAAAAAGTCAGCGGATAATCGAAGGTAGGGTTTGTACTGTTGTTTTGCACTCCTAACCCCTCACCTTTGAAGCGCATTTTGCCACCTACGTTGCGCAGAGAGATGCCAAATTTGAAGTTATCGTTTGGTCCAGTTACATACTGCACCCCTGCATCAAGGGCAATAGCACTGGCTCCGGCATTCGGTATAGACTCACTGACAAACTTTACCGCAACGCCTACCGACACCCGGTTCTCAAAGAGATGACCATAGGACAGACTCATGTTGAAGAAGGCTGGGTTGAAAGTTGCACCAGTGCCTTCTGGTACATCTGCTGAGGTTTGTCTGAGATCTCCCAAATCGAGGGAAACCAAACTAATACCGAAAGCGCCACTTCCCACGCGTTGAGCAAAGCCCAAGGCATTAAGGGCCATGTCTGCCCCTTCCAGATACCTGGTGTGATTGATAGTCAGCTGAGTCTTATCGAACCGCGGCAAGCCAGCCACATTCAGAAATAGGGCATCGGTGCCTGTTACAGAGGAGATGTTAAGCGAGTGCAATCCTGCGCTACGCGCCCAGGGGTTGATGAGCAATTGACCTGCCCCCGCCTCACCTTGGCGATCTGGGTTACCTCCCCAGGCAATAGTTCCGGTCAGTAAAAATGAGAGTAGCAGACCACGACTATATAGATTCTTCATACGAATGTAAGAGTTGAGCATGGTAATGAAAGTAAGATGGGTAAAATTTTAAGGCGTTTGCTCAGCAAGGGCGACCTGCTTATCTTGCTACAAAGATCGCCCTTGCCGCAAATGCATAGACCTACAGACCCGAGGGGTCAAACTGTCGAGCAATACCAAACCATTTTATGGTTCGCTCTCCCAAGCCCGGCGCGTTTACGTGAATGAGATAAGCCCCGCTCGCCACAGGAATGCCCTTACTGTTTTTCAAATCCCACTCCAAGTCCGGGCTAATTTGCTGATAAGGTGCATACACTTCATCGCGTTGATACTGCTTGATGAAGCGCCCATCCAACGAGTAGATAGTTACTGTGCACTTACCCGGCAGGTTCGTGATTTTCACCACATTGGAGAATTGGTTCGTCTCGTAGGGTGAATAGCCGTAGTACGGGTTGGGGACAACCTTGATAGAGTCGAGGGCACTTTGTATCTGCACAGCGTTTTGCGCTGTTGCTTGGCGTCCTTCTATCTTAAAGCGATACTTAGGCAATCCCGACTTTTTGCCGCCGTCGGCATCGTTGTACCAAGTGTCGAATTGTCTGTTGACGCGCAGCTTAATGACCGTCTCCGTCGGGATAAGCCCTTCACGCAGCGACTTCATCTGATAGCCTGGCGCCAAAGCCAACATAGCTGCCCAAGCGATGTTTCTCATTTCTTGTTGCTTGAACACATCTGCAGCCGCTAAGCTCGGGGCCAATTCAGGTGTGAGACGCCTGCGCAAGTTCTCACAACCATCATACGTGGTGTAAGTAACGTATACCCAGTGCTGGCCGCCCAATATTAAGTCGTAATAATCCTGCACGTCGTCTTGAGTAACGATCTGGCTTGTCGGGTTCCAGAGCATGTCTCGGCCGGTGTAAGCGGGGTCAACACTCTGGCTGTAAGCGGAGTTTTCCCCGAAGAAGATGTTCAGTCGGCGTCCGGTCTCTACTTCAATGGCATAACCCGGGAACCATCCCATGCCTATAACACCGCTACCGTCTGGATCAGGAAGCCCGTCTCCATCAACGTCTGCCTTGCCTACTGAGGGCGCGAAACGAACATCGAAAGAGGAGCGCCTACGGGTAGGTGTTGCCGGGTTGCTTTGAGTCTCTAGCCCTGGCTTTTTGGGGAAAGCGCTACCTGTGTAATACAAGGAGGCTGACTCAATGACTACACAACGACTCCATTTGCTGGTGTCGGGTGTCAGGACTATGTCCACATTAGGCAGGTTAGCCAGCTTATTGTAACGGCTACCCACTACCGTAGGCTCCTGATTATTGCCCATAACACCACCACTCAAAGAAGCCTGCTGCGGCGTCCAAGCCGGAGTAATCATGCGCGAGTCCGTCGTCAATACCCAGTCGCACAACACGTATGGCACAAACCAGCCGTCGCCTAAGGTGGACAGCGCCTGTTTAGGATCAAACTCTTCATCACGCTCTAAGCGGCGTGTCTTTACATAGTGGAAAATACCCGTTTCTTCATCAGGGAAGCCCGTCAGCCACCTCACATTCGGATCCGCATATTCAATGGCAGCACCAATGGCGCCGTTGGTATCTCCTGGTGAAGGGTACTTCTCTGGGTTTCGTCTCGACCAAGTAAAGCTTCCTGTCAAAGGCACTTGAGCAATTGTTACAGAGAAGCCATACTGGGCCACTATTTGCTCATTCAGGTCTGCAATAGTGCGTTCGGAAGCAATAACCTGGCCGTCCGGCAGGCGGCGCAGTTCCCAACGAGCATCCGGATCGAGTTTTTCATCATTAGGGTTGCTGTCCACAAACCGAAGTTCGTATTCGCCGTCCCTCACTTCGAGCGGGTTGAAAATGGTTACCGTGATAGGCCCTTTGCCTGAGCGATAGGTCAGGATCGTGTCCTTCAGGCCCGGTTGGAAGAGGGCGTTGCGGCTTTCATCTTCTAAATCTAAGAAGACGCCGTTATTGCCCGTACCCTCCAGACGAGTAATGGCTACACCATCGCCATATGCGGAGTTGAGCACCCGGTCTACGATAGGACGCGGCACTACCGTATATATAGGAATGGGACCTGTAGGCGCTTTGCGACCCGCGAGGTATGGGTACTGCTGCCCTGATACCGGCACCTCATAAGGCTTGAACGGCGCGTACTGGTTGTATGCGTAAGCAATGACGGTGTAGTAATACTTCCTGTGGTTGATGAGGCGCTTGTCATTGCCGAGAGCAAAGCGATCTTCCTTAATGCTAAAGGTGTGACGAAGCCCTTGGTCTGCCCCTCTCACTTTAAGTACCGGGTAATACACCAAGCGCTGCGGGTCATTGGGATCGCGCGTCTCCTCCCAGTTGTAGATTTCTGTTATACCGTTCTTGATATCTACCTGCTGTACTATACGAGCCTTGCTCGGGTCATTCAGATCGGCTATAGAAACATTTGGGTTGATGAGCTGGTAAATGACGTAACCTTCGAAGCTATATTCTGCCAGGGCGCGCTTTTCGGGATCTTCGCTCAGGCGAAGAGAGTCTGGGGCCAGGATATCCACTTCGCGATAGCCTTCCCGGAAGTTGTTCGACACAGGGTTTTCATTGGTCAGCACAGCAATCACCTCCTGATGGAGTTCGATCCAGTTGACCGTCGGAGCATCTGGGCCGTCCGCCAGTTCGAAGCAGTTGTCGAAGAGCCCCTGTGCGAACTTGTCGGCGCGGAAAAGCTGCTCCAGATCAGGACACGGATAGTCAATGTCTGGCACCCAGGGTACACCGATAATGAGTTCATTGACAGCGCCAGGCATCAGGCGGAAGGGGCCAGATGCCTGCAATGTACGACGGTCGCCGAAAGCCAGGTTGGCTGTACACATAGACCAGCCATTGGGGTTATTAGGATCATCACTAAAGACGTATTTTGTATAGTTGGTGTTAGTCAGATCGTAACCCGAGCCACCGTAAGAGAAAGGCGTTCCGTCTCTCCAACGCCCAGTCAAATAGTTGTAAAACTCAAAGGGCTGTTGAGGGTCGGTCATAGGTGCGGGCCAAGAGCCAAAGCTTGGGTTGTTGTAATACACGAAAGAGGACATACCAATCTCTTCGCCGAACTCATCCAATGGGCCGCGGAAATAGTCCGACCCGATAATAGGCACTCTCTCGCAGTAGGTAGCGACGCCAGCACAATCGCATCCTGGCTGGCCATCCGAGGCATCCTGATTGTAGCAGTACATCAGGCTTTTTGAACTGTCGCAGCCGATGTAGTCATCCAGATAGCACCCCAAGTCCGGATCAATCCACATGGCAAAGAAGGTGGAGTCAATCAGGTCAACAGCGCGGTTAATGAGCTTGTAGCGCTGGAAGGTCATGTCGTTTAGAGGGTCATTGGTCACATAACCAAAAGCCTGCACCTGCACTTCCATTTGAATAGGAACGCCATTCGTACGCGCGTGAGGCGCACCGCCACCTTGGTCGTTGTAGATCCAGAAGACCATTTCGTCAGGGAAGCGATCCAGCGGGCATCCCCGGATTTCAATGGAGGGGTAGTCTCCGTCCATCGGGTTGTAAATACCGTCTTCGTTGGCGTCATAAAAACCCGCCAATCCCTGGCTGGTGAAGGGTAACGGAAAGCCCCATACATCGAAAAAGAACGGATTGCCACGAGAGGGCCATCCCTTCACCCCTCTTGGTATATTCTCTGGAGAGGCCGTGCCGTTGGCCAGATTAGCCAAGTGCTGTCGTATCTCGTCGCCCAGTACCCTGAAATGGCGGTCCCAGTTAGCACATGTGCGGTCATCGGTAATTCCCTCCTCATTGAGCGGGCCGGGCCAGAAGTCGTTACGACCACCTGAGCGATAGTCCTGGCAGGCCAATTTGAGATTTCCTGCTGGGTCAACGCCACCCAACCACACCGAACCAGCGAACAGCGAAGAGACCTCACGCTGTCCGGTAGCCGGATCCACCTTGGGCACGACGTATCGGCCATCGCTGAAATCCCACCAGCAATCACCACCTGCCAGAAGCCGAGCACGGACATTGTTAATTTCCTGGTCTATTTGCGCGCGCGAGGCAGCACATACGCCGCGGTATTGGACGCTTTTGGCATTGTTCTTACCTGCGGCCTGCGGCCCACCAGGAATGTGTGCCCATAAGGCGCCTGCCCACAGAGCCAAAACCGCTATTATCGTTCCTGTTATCTTGCGCATGGTCAGCATGTATTTATATGTGATAGTTGTAGTTTGAGTCATTAGAATTGAAAAGCAGCTCCCACGTATATGCGGCGCGGGATGGTGAAGAAACCAGGATTGAGCATTCCCCAAGAATAGGCATCTAAGAAAGCCTGCAAATTCCGACCCTGCTGAATAACGCCTTGCACTACTGACTGCCCTTCCGCAGTAGCCAGATAGCCATCGTCATAAGGAGACCCGGTAACTGGATATACGTTGATCACGTTAGCCGTGTTGAGCAGGTTAGCTACCCGCAGATATACGTTCAGGCTTAGCGGAAAGCGCGGGTTTTGGTTTAGCTCAAAGGTTTTGTCCACCCGCAAGTCAATGTTGGTACGCCATGGCAAGCGGCTGCCGTTGATAGAGCCTAAGAAGCCGCTGCCACCAAAGCGCTCCGGCCGTTGGCGAGCCGTGTAGGGGCGACCTGAAACTGCAGAGAACTGAATGTTGACTCCGAAGAGCGCCAAAATGTCCTTGCCTCCGATGCGCGGGCCATTGTAGCGTTTGCCCGTATCAAAGCGGTAGTCAAAAATCCCTTGGATGTTGTGGCGCTCATCGAAGCTGAGCGGGAACAGCGTGCGCAGATTACCCCGAGTGGTTAGGCCGCGTTGTGAGTTCGCATCCGAACCTGTGCCATCGGCAAATTGGAGGGTATAAGCCAGACGCAGTTCCGCATTTTGCACCCGCCGAAGGTCGTACTGGAAGGTAAATCCTTTTACTGTTCCAAAGTCAATATTGCCGTAGGTGTCGTAACGACCAATCGTGGGCACAAACAGAATGGTGCGGCGTTGTATCATATCGCGAAGTTCGCGATAGTAGGCCGAGAACTTGATAGCTGAGTTCTGGGTAACGCGCTGTTGGAAGCCTACTTCATAGTCCACCACTCGTTCTGGGAGTAGATTAGGGTTGTCTGCCGGTGTTCGCCCAGGCACGTAAAAATATAGATAGTCCAGCGGAGTTGTCTGCCAGTTGCTTGGGGGGCGCTGCACCAGAATGTCGTAGTGTGCGAAGAAGTTGGCATGATCTGAAATCGGGAAGGAGAAGGCCAAACGAGGCAGCCAGTTCACCTGCGGTGTGTAGTCCTGAAACGAGGTGTTAGGGTTGTACCGAACATCGAAAATGTCGTCGCCAGCGATGGTATCGCGCAGGTAAGGCGTTACGACGCCACCACCGAAAATTACGTTTCCGTCAGGTGCTTGCGTGCCATCGGCAAAGTACCAGGTATCTCCGTTGCGGAAGGCCTTCACTGTGCGGTCATTGGAGTTCACTACGTATACCTTGTAGTCATCACCAATGGTGCCAGGGCGCTGACCTGCTCCAGGAACAGTCCGATAGAACTCCTCGGCATTCATAATTTCATAGAGTGAATACTGGTCGCGAAGCACTTTGGTATTCAGGTCAAAGCGCTCGATACGAAGGCCGAGGCGGAAGATCATCTTGTTGAAAACGAACTTATCCTGAATGAACGCCGCCTGATAGAGCGGACGGAGCGGAGCCACCGGGAAAGTGCGAATACCGTCCGCATCTCGCGCCGTGAAGAAGTCATTGAATGTTACATTGCCCGTCAGGCGTCGGCCCGTGTGATCGTAGCCGTAATAATTTACAAACCCTTGCTCGGTCAATTCGCGAGGTGAGAACATGCTCAGACTCAGCTGACGCGGGTCAAGAGCATCTGTGTTGACAAACTGGTCGAGATCTTGCCCCGTCAGCTGACGAACAGCGCGATAAAATTTGAAGTCTGGCAGGTCAATGACGGCGTTGGCATAGCGAGGCACCTCAATACCCAACTGCGGGATGGGCACTGTTCCAATAACCTTATTCGTATCCAAGCCGTTAAAGTGGCCGTTGGCCAGCTGGCGCATCAGGTTCCACAAGCCGAAGGGCGCCAAGCCGTAGAAACGCTCTACACGCTGCTCGTTCAGCAAGCCAAACTGGAAACTATGGGTGCCTGTACGGCCTAACTTGAGATCAAAGTTAGCAGAGGCAATGGCCGTAATGATGTCGCTCTCCGAACGCTGATATGTATTGTAAACCAGGTTCACATTGCTGTGCATGTTCGACCAGATGTTGTTGTACAGCGTAGAGAACAAGCCATTGAGGGCAAAGTAGGAGTTGACATTTGCAGGGTCTGCAGCATACTGGTTGTAGGCAATCAACCCTGGGTTTGTGGTGATAGGTCCAGGTTCGTAGCCGGTAAAAGCGCGCAGATTGCCGACGTGTGCCAATGAGCCGCTGCTGTTAATTCCCGGAATAGGCCGCTCTTCAAAATTGAAGCGCCCGATATATCCGTAATCAAAGAAGCGATCCTGATGCCTTTGGTCGTACTGTTCGGTGTTGCCGCGCTCAAAGCCAAATTGCAGCACGTAACTCACGTTGCTGATGCCAACTTTGCTGGCACTGCCGCCGCCATCACCGCCCAGACGATGGCGCAAACGGGCGATGGTGCGGTAGCGCGAAGCGTACGAGAAGGGATTATTGTGGCTGTTGAGCACCCGCCACGAACCCGAGGTTGGGTTGGGCGTAAATTGGTCTTTCACATCCCGATAGGTTCCTGTGAGGCTGAAGTCCATATTGTCTGACAGGCGCAAGTCTAAACGCCCCGTGAAGTCGAAGTCCCGTCGGGCTTCATATGGGCGATATTGCAGAGCGTCCACACTGTCGCGGGTGTAATTTTCTGCCCGTGGCACCAATATGCCGTTTTGCTGGATCAGCGGGTCATTAACCAAGGTCTCGAGTAATTCGTCTTTAACTCGATATACAGGTATGGCGGAAGGGCGGTCGTCCTTCTGCGAAAGATATTGCCCTGAAGCGCGAAAGCCTAAAATGGTTTTACTCGGGCCGCCTTCCACGCCTTTGCGCTTGATCAGTGGGCCACTGACGTTGGCTGTGCCCAAGAACCAGCCGTATGGGTCCAGACCATGAGAGTTTTCTACCTCCACCGTCCCATGGTACACGTCTGCTGGGCCTTTAGTAGTGATGGATATGACACCTCCCGTAACATCGCCGTACTCTGCACCCAGGCCACCTGTTACTACCTGAAGCTGCTCGATGTCCTGCACTGGTGGCGGCGTGCCTGCTACGCGGATGCCGTCAATATAGTAGTTCGTAGCGTTGGAGCGCGAGCCGCGGATGTTCACTGCGCCACCGTCAATGGAGGTAGTACCTGCCGTAGTGGCCACGATGGCATTTACGCTACGCGTAGGGAGGTTCTTGATTTGCTCCGATGTCAGCGTTTGCCCTCCCGAGGTTTTATCCTGTTCGATGAGCGGCACCTTATAGTCCCTCACTACCACCTCGCTTAGCACTGCACTGGAGGAAAGGACAAAGTCTAAGTTGTTGATGATGTTGGAAATAACTCGCACCCCCGTAACCTTTTGGGTCTGGTAGCCAGAGTACGAAACCTCCACGTCGTAGTTACCTGGGTCGAGGTTTACTCGATAGTTACCATTGAAATCTGTTGCTGTACCGCGAACGAGGTCAGCTCCACGCATAATCTTGACGGTAGCACCTAAGAGCGCCTCGCCCTGGTCATCGGTTACCTTGCCAGCAAGCACCGTAACACCAACCTGCGCGAAAGCCCACTCTCCGCAGAGCAACAGGGCCAGCATAAGTAGTAGAGAACGTACCATAGAACAGATGTTGATGATGCAATTTGTTTAGTCAAAACGTTGATTATCAAAAATGAGGGCTTTTATCTAATGGGCTTTTTACCCACAAAGCCGGCCGCAATGATAACAAAAGTGCAGTGCGTGCAGGGAACAAAAAAAACGAAAACGCCATATTAAGGCAGTTTTTACCTCATCTATGCTACAGGTTAGCTCGAGCCTGAACAACGGCGGTAATTTTTTCCAGCAGTACTTCTGCCAATTTGCGCTTTGACTCGTGTGTCCAACCTGCAATGTGCGGGCTAAGCACCACTCGGTCGTTATGATAGAGCCGCTCGTAAAGCATCTCTTCATCAGGGCTAAACGTCTGCGGCTTTTCATTCTCAAAAACATCTAAGCAAGCTCCTCCAACTTGCCCCGTCTCCAAGGCATCCACGAGGTCTTGTGTTTTTACACAAGCGCCTCGGGAGGTATTAATGAGCAAGACGCCCGGCTTGCACTGCTCGAGAAAGGCCGCATCCACCAAGTGCTGAGTTTCCTGTGTGAGGGGCAAGTGCAGGCTGATGATATCAGCGCATTGCCGGAGGGTGTGCAAATCCGTTTCTCGCACCCAAGGCATGCCGGCAGCGTATTGGCTCTTGTACTTGTCGTAGGCCAATACTTGGACTTCCATCCCGGCCAACTTGCGCGCAAACTGGCTGCCCGTATGGCCAAAGCCGATGATGCCCATTACCTTACCACTGAGTTCTGTGCCGCGGTTCGCCTCGCGCCGCCAGAGGCGATTCCGCACCTCTCTGTCTGCGCGCATGAGGTTGTTGAGCAGAGCCAGCAACATGCCGAGGGCGTGCTCCGCAACGGCGTTACAATTACCTTCTGGGCTGCTCACCACCGCCACGCCGCGCGCCGCAGCTGCATCCTTGTCCACTATCTCCATGCCCGAGCCAAGCCTCCCCACGAAACGGAGCCGATGTGCTCGCGCCAGCAAAGCCGCATCCACCCGAATCTTGCTGTTGATAATCAAGCCCTCATACTCCGAAATACACGCTGAAACTTCTTCTGGCGCAATCTCCGGCCTGAAGTAACACTCATAACCTAAGTGCTCTAGCCCCCTGATGAGCAAGTCGTGGCAATCGTCAGTAATGAGTATCCGTTTCATGGCAAGAGAAGGCACAAAGAGACATCAGAGAAATTCTACGCCGAAGGGCAAATGTGCGGGTGAGGCCCACAGGCAGGTAGGAAACGCTTCTGAGGATGCGGAATATTTGCCACCCTCACCGCTGTGGCAGAACTTTGCCCGCACCGCCGTTTTTCTATGAAGACCTCATTTCATCAGGCAAATATGCACACGCATCGTTCAAAGCACCGAGCTGCTATTCTTTTGGCAATCATATCCATCCTTATGGTTGCCTGCCAGTCTGCTCCCTCCACCGATACGGTTGCGGAATGCTATGTGCGTTACCTCAAGCCAGAAGGACAATCGCTGGCTGAAATTACGGTAAGGCAGCCTAATGTTGAGGGCAAACTCCGCAGTGTTGAAGTTTCTGGTGGAATGCGCTACCGAGGCGTGCTCATGCGCGCTGCGGTAGTGGGCGATGTGGTTTCTTACCGCTCCGAAGGCGGTGCGACCTATGCCCTCGACCACGACTTCCGCTGGAAAGACGATAAAGGTCAATCCTACGAAGTTCGCATGCAAATGCTTCCAGTGTTCGAGCCTTCGTGGGGCGGGCGAAAATTGTCCTTGCGCAAGCCCGCCACCTTTACTTGGCATGGCCCTCCCATAGGGGAAAAGGAGGCATGGGTATTCCTGTGGGAGCGCATTGGCCAGCCAGAGGTCGTATCCATGGATGTCGTAGTAACTCCCGGCGCAGACCGTATCGAATTTCCGGCCGCTCAATTAGCCAAATTGCAGCCGGGCCGATGGACGTACTATGTCGTCAGAAAAAAAGCCTTTCAGCAGCAACAGTCCGGCCTTCGGTGGCAAGGCATAGCCGAGTACTACAGCGATGTAGACACTGTGCAAATCGAGGAGTAAAGGTGAAGTGAAAAATTAGAGCGTATTGGCACATCAGCGTTCCACCTCTCCACCTTTGGGATGCAACCTGTACACCTGCGCCGCCACAACAACTACTTCTTCCTCGATTTTTTGGGAAAAATGACCCTAAGTTCAGGCTTGGCTTCTCTGCGGGCAGGCAGCTCCGGGGCTTTTGCCGAGGGCTTGGATATCCGTCCCGCTTTTGGCTTCGGCTAATGACATAGCGGCACATTAGCAGCTCTGCGCTTGCAGTGGCGGAGAGGTGTAGCTGCTGTCGCGCCATTATTAAGGCCTAAAAGCGGGACGGCAACAATCTCAGGGCCAAACAGGAGCTTCTCCCGTTCCTGCTGTCCGCAGCAGCTGCGTAGAAGCCGAAGGCCGTTTTCCCTAAAAATAATAAATAAAAAAGGCGATGCTCGCATCACGCCCTCTCTAGACAGGTGCTATTGGCCAGCTTTTTGATGAAAAGGCGGCTTTAACGCCGTTGAAGAGGGCCATTCTGCTAATATGCCTTATGGGCCTGAACGGGCGTATGTACCTTTGCCACATAGTTAAAAATAAAGTTGAACGACAACAAACAAACACTGACAATGAAGAAGGCACTTTTGCTGCTGCTTTTGGCGGTACCCCTAACGGCCCATTTGCAAAATACCACGGCTAAGAAGAGGGCGGACGCGCCGGTTACACTGGTGTGTAAGCTCATAGACGCTCCACCCAACGCCATGAACATCTTCATTTATGAGAAAATAGGATTGGCCTCTCGGGAGGTGGCTCGTGGCCAGCGCCAGGAAGACGGCTCTTATGTAGCCACCCTGCCGGGCGGGGAGCCTCGCGTGTATTACGTGGGCTTCAACGATGCGCAGTTGGCACCCATCATTTTGGGTAAAGAGAAAAACATCACCCTTTGGGCTAACGCCCAGCACATGGAAAAAGGGCGCACTGTTGGTTCTGATATCAACCGCGCCTATGAGAGCCTGCGAAACCAAGCCGAGCAACTTCGCGCTCAAGGCGACGAAATACGCAACGCCCAACGCACAGCGCGCATGATGCAAGACGCCAACGGCATGCGCACCACCCGCGAGCAGCTAAAAGCCCTTAATGAGGCAAAAGCCAACTTTGTGGCGGAAATGAAGAAAACCCAGCCACTTCTGTGGCGCTCTGCAACGCTGCTCGTCTGGCCTGATGATGTGTCTGAAAACCCGACGCCTGCCTCGGAAGTGGACTTCTACGCGCGCGAGTTCTTCTCTTACGCCAACCTGAGCGACCCGGCCTACAACGAAGTACCTGAGGTGTTTGACGCATTTCAAAACTACGTCGCTCTCCTTCAGCAGTTAGGGGCTACAGCCAATCAGGTAAAAAACGGCTTGCAGACCCACTTAGCTAAGTTTGTTAGTGGTTCATCCGCTCACCGCCGTGCCTTTGGCGGAGCTATCAAAGGGCTACAGGCGGCCAACCACCCAGAACTGCTGACCTTCGTCCAGGGCTACATCGAGACCTTCAAGAGCAAAGACCTGGGCGACGTTGCTGCTTTGGAAGCGGAAATGCGCCGCACTTCGACGTTCACGCCGGGCATGTATGTGCCTGATTTAGTAGGTGCTACTCCCAAAGGCGACACCTTGGCCCTGAGCAAACTGAAGGGCAAGTACGTACTCATTGATTTCTGGGCCAGTTGGTGTGGTCCTTGCCGCCGTGAAAATCCCAACGTGGTAGCCCTCTACAAAAAATATAAAGACAAGGGCTTCGACGTCTTTGGCGTCAGCTTAGACCGCGACCGCGACGCTTGGCTTCGTGCCATCGAGCAGGATGGCCTCACTTGGCACCACATCAGCGACTTGCAAGGCTGGCGCAGCGAACACGCTGCCTTGTACTCGGTCAACTCTATCCCGCAGACCATCCTCATTGACCCACAAGGGCGCATCATACAGCGCAATCTGCGCGGCGAACAGCTGGCGGAAAAATTGCGCGAAATCTTCGGTGACTAATCTCCGCTCTCTCTCCTTTGTTTCATATGCCTCGAGCGGATGCCTTTGCAAATCCGCCTGAGGCATATGTTTTTCCAGCATTATGAAGCACATCTACCCTCTCCTTCTAACCCTCCTTGTTTTTTGGCACAACGCTAGCGGCCAAGCCTTGCGCGGCCAGGTGCGCGATGCCATTACAGGCGTTCCTATTGCTGGGGCTACTGTACGTCTAACTGAAGGGCGCCCAGCTATAGAGTGGCTCTTCACCACAGACAGCACTGGCCGTTTCTCTGCGGAAAACCTACCACCGGGTATCTATCTATGCACCGTACAGGCCGCCGACTATGAGACACTTCTCATGCCAGAAGTGCGCCTTGCTGCTGCACGAGAAACGGTGCTTGAAGTGAAACTCAAACCTTTTGCCCTGCCGCTTCCCGACATCGTCATCCGCGCAGGTGCTGAGCGCCAAGCCATGGCGCCTTTGGGAGAGGTTCCGCTGACCTGGGAAAAAACCCTGCGCTTTCCGGCCACTTTCTTTGACCCCGCAAGACTGGCCTTGGCCTTTGCCGGAGTGGCCAATGCGGATGACCAAGCCAACGGATTGCTCATCCGCGGAAACAGCCCGCAAAACCTGCGCTGGCGACTGGAAGGCGTGGAAGTGGTCAACCCTAACCATTTGCCCAACGCCGGTACCCTTAGCGACCGCCCCACCACAGCAGCGGGCGGCGTGCTGCTCTTCTCGGCCCAACTGCTCGACAACTCCTCACTCCTCACTGGAGCGCTTCCGCCAGGCTACGGCGACGCCTTTGGCGGTATTATGGACATCTACTGGCGCCGAGGCAATGGGCAGCGCCATGCTTTTACGGCACAGGCAGGGTTACTGGGATTGGACCTTGCCGCTGAAGGACCTTTAGACCGAAAAGGCGCGCACACCTATTTAGTTAATTATCGGTACGCCACCGTAGGCCTATTGGGCCAAATGGGCATTTCCTTCGGAAATGAGGAGATCCGGTTCCAGGATTATTCCTTCAAAACTAGCTTCTCTGGCAAGAACGGCTCTCGCTGGAGTGTTTTCGGCGTTGCGGGCAATAGTTGCAATCGCTTCAGGCCACCTGCTGACAGTAGCCAGATAGCCCAATTTAAAGACCTCTTTCAGATTGATTTTCGCTCAAGCACGGGTATATTGGGCACCACTTGGAGCCGTAATATTGGGCCGCGTATGCATCTGTATGCCAGCGCTGTGTGGTCAGCGCAGCGCAACACGCGCAATGCAGAGGCAGAGGCATTGTTTTCAGAACGAGATACCTCCTTGGAGGGCCGGCTGGGCGTCTCTTTCCGGTTGTCTCATCAAGTTAGCCAACGCATCCAGTGGCAGACTGGCATGCTGGCGCAATACGGCACCTTGCGCACCGGTGCCAGCCGCCAGGAGAGCTTGCTGTATTCAGCAACTGCCAATACTTTGACGTGGCAACCCTGGTTCAACACCCAGTGGGCCTTACCCAACGAGCGCACTCGTGTGCAAGTAGGGCTGCACTCTCTGCTGTGGCAAATGCCGCAGCGCTATGCTTTGCACGCTCGGCTGGAGCCCCGGCTGACCCTAACCCACTACTTGAGTGCGCGGCACCAGTTTGCCCTCTACGCTGGGCTGAACAGCCAAACCCACGCGCTGTGGGTGTATGCCCTGCACCCACCTGCCAACGCGGCAACAGATAACTATTTGGAAGGCAATCCTGTAGCCTCAGCGCTACAGATATCTGGCCGCCACACCTGGACTTTGAGCGAGTGGTGGCGCTTGTGTACGGAAATTTTCTACCAGCATCAGCGCCACGTGCCGGCCAATGGCGCCCTACATCTCTCCAACCTGAGCGAGCAGCAACTCTTAGGCGCCCTCGTGTCCAACGGGCAGGCGCAACATGTGGGCATTGAGCTATCGGCCGAGCGTTATCTCTCCGGCGGGTGGTTTCTTTTGGCCAATACCACCATTCTGCAGGTTCGCTACCGCGGTGCCGATGGCATCTGGCGCCAAAGCCGCTGGAATACCGGCCACATAGCCAACCTCACTGCTGGCAAGGAATGGACACTCGACAACTGGCCCGAACGTCTGCGCACCTTCGGCGTCAATGGGCGCATTACTTGGGTGGGCGGCCAACGCGCAGCACCGATAGACTCCCTCAGCTCGGCGGTAACTCAAACCACGCAATACGACTATTCCAACGATTACTCCATCCGGCTGCCTGATTTTTTGCGCCTCGACTTGCGCGTCTACTGGCGCAGGAACATGGGGCAACGCCGCAACAGCCTGTTAGCCTTCGATTTGCAAAATGCCACCTTGCGCGAAAACATCGCGTATTATTACTACGACCCGCTCCTGGCTCGTGTGGTTACCAAAAAACAGCTTAGCTTGGTACCCAACGTCAGCTGGCGGCTCGAATGGTAGCACTGCATTTACCAAAAGTGAACCTTATCGGTTCATGGACTCCAGGAACTCCTCGTTGGTGCTGGTATTCATCATGTACTTCCTCATGAATTCCATGGCCTCTTCAGGCTTCATATCGGCTAAGTGGTTGCGCAGGATAAACATGCGCTGTAGGGTGTCTTTGTCGAGGAGTAGTTCTTCGCGGCGCGTGCTGGACTTGGTCAGGTCAATGCTTGGGAATAGGCGGCGATTGGCTAAATTGCGGTCGAGCTGCAGTTCCATATTGCCCGTGCCCTTGAATTCTTCAAAGATGACTTGATCCATCTTGGAGCCGGTATCAATCAGGGCTGTAGCCAAGATGGTTAGCGAGCCGCCGTTCTCGATGGCGCGCGCCGCGCCGAAAAACTTTTTGGGTTTTTGTAGAGCGGTAGCTTCTACCCCGCCGGAAAGAACCTTTCCAGAAGAAGGCGCCACCGTGTTGTAAGCACGTGCCATGCGCGTGATGGAGTCGAGCAAAATGACGACGTGGTGCCCGCACTCCACCAAGCGCTTGGCTTTCTCGAGGACGATATTGGCCAAGCGGACGTGGTTTTCGGCCGACTCGTCAAAGGTAGAAGCCACCACCTCGGCGCGTACACTGCGCTTCATATCGGTTACTTCTTCAGGCCGCTCATCAATGAGGAGCACAATGACGTAACACTCTGGATGGTTCTTTGTAATGGCGTTGGCAATATCTTTGAGCAAGAAGGTTTTGCCCGTCTTGGGCTGGGCCACTATCAGCCCGCGCTGTCCTTTGCCAATGGGGGTGAATAGCTCAATAATTCGATTGCCGAAATCGCGCCCCGTAGGGCTGGTGAGCAGGTTGAATTTTTCTGTAGGGAAGAGAGGGGTCAGATAATCGAAAGGCACGCGGTCGCGTACATCTTTGGGGTCTAAGCCGTTAATACGCAATACCTTGAGCAAGGCAAAGTATTTTTCGCCTTCCTTGGGTGGGCGAACCGTGCCCAGCACTGTGTCGCCAGTGCGCAGACCGAAGAGTTTTACCTGAGAGGGTGAAACGTAGATGTCGTCAGGGCTGGAGGCATAGTTGTAATCTGGCGAGCGCAAAAAGCCATAGCCATCGGGGGTCATCTCTAAAGTGCCTTCTACTTCGATGACTCCATCCAGTTCAATATCAAAGCGTTCTGCCGCCGCGGCTGGCTGTCGGCCTTTGACAGCTTCTTCTGCGGCAATCGGTTGGGCAGGAGGCTTTGGTTTTTCCTCAGGTGCAGGCGGCGTCTTATGTTCTACGATGTCTGGCTTGCTTTCCTCCTGGGGCAAGTCCTCAGCCTCTTCACCGTAGTTTACGGGGTTAGGCTTTGGCTGCTGAGCGGAGCGCTCGCGGCGGTTGTGCCGGCGCCGACGCCAGTCATCGCGTTGGGCTTCTCCGCTGACGGCCTCTTCGCGCCCGGTCGTTTCCGTTGTCTCATGAGCGAGGTCTTCGGTTGGCAAGGCTGAGGCCATAGCCGCCTCTGGACTGTTTTGGCGCGCCTCCACCCGCACTCGTTTGCGCGGACGGCGGTTAGCTTGGGTTGCCTGCCCCTCCACAGCCGAGGGCTGTGGGTCGCGAATGACTATCTTACGCCCGGGATGTGGCTCTTCCACAACGGGCACCATCTCTCCACCACTCTTCTTGCCCACTAAGGCCTGTTCGTCTAATATGTGGTAAATCAGATCCTGCTTCGACATCTTCTGGTATCCTTTGATGCCTAAGCGATGGGCTATCTCCTTCAGTTCGGAGACCAGCATTTCATTCAGTTGTAAAATGTCGTACATAAAAAATGGAAAACAGATAGTATCAGAGGTTATGTACCTGGCTAAAGAGTTTAACGTGCACTGTGTGGCAAAGACGCCAGAGGGAAAAGGTCATATCGCGTTATTGTCCGAACTCATTTTGGCCATTGGCCTAACGGCCAAAGGCACTCATCCACGCGCAGAGCGCCATTCATTCATTGCCACTAATAAAAATAGGGAAAAAATCAGAGAAAATAGTGCGAAGTGCCATTAAAAAGCCTTCGGCAGCGTGAGGAAGATTTGCATGAGAGACGCGGCAAAGATAGTCCATTTTCAGATTCCCTCTATCTTGCGCCCCAAAATCCATTCTCATTTCCCATGCTTCAAGTCAAACGGATCCGAGAGGACAAGAGGGCCATTGCCAATGGCCTTCGCAAGCGAAACTGGACGACCCAGCAAATCAAAGTGTTGGACGAAATCCTAAAAATCGATGACGAGCGCCGCGCGCTGCAAAAGCAATTAGACGACCTTCTGGCCGAAAATAGACGCCTCTCGGCGCAAATCGGCCAGCTCATGGCTCAAGGAAAGCGCGACGAAGCTGAACAGCTCAAAAGCCAGGTAGCTGCCCAAAAGGAAACCATCCGCCAGTTGGAAGATCGCGAACGAGAGGTAAAAGGCCTTCTGGAAAACCTGCTCTACACTGTGCCCAACTGCCCGCACCGCTCTGTACCCAAAGGGAAAAGCGCGGAGGACAATAAGGTATTCCGCGACTGGAAGAAGCCCTTCCCTACCCTTCCCACCGACGCCCTGGCGCACTGGGACTTGGCTAAGAAATACAACCTCTTTGACTTTGAACTGGGCGTGAAACTCACAGGTGCCGGCTTCCCCGTATATCGAGGCAAAGGCGCCAAGCTTCAGCGCGCGCTCATCCAGTTTTTCCTCGAAGAAAACATTAAAGCCGGCTACGAGGAAATACTGCCTCCACATTTGGTCAACGAAGATACCGCACGAGGCACGGGTCAACTGCCCGACAAGGAAGGCCAAATGTACATATGTGAGCGCGATGGGCTGTACCTCATCCCGACGGCAGAGGTGCCGGTAACTAACCTCCTGCGCAACGAGATAGTAAGCGAAAAGGACTTGCCTGTACGCTTTACGGCCTACACGCCTTGCTTCCGCCGTGAAGCCGGAGCCTGGGGCGCCCATGTGCGCGGCCTGAATCGCGTACACCAGTTCGACAAGGTGGAAATCGTCCACATAGAGCACCCAGAGCGCTCCTATACCGCACTTATGCAGATGGTAAAGCACGTGCAGCGGCTTATGAACAAGCTGGAACTCCCCTACCGCATCCTTTTGCTATGCGGCGGGGACATGGGCTTTACCTCCGCCAAAACTTTTGACTTTGAAGTGTGGTCTGGCGCGCAGCAGCGGTGGTTGGAGGTCAGCTCAGTATCTAACTTTGAGACCTTCCAGAGCTATCGCCTGCAATTGCGCTATCGCGATGCCGAAGGCAAAATCCATCTGACCCACACCCTTAATGGTTCTGCCTTGGCCCTACCACGCATTATGGCAGCTCTCCTGGAAAATAATCAGACCCCCGAGGGCATTCGGATACCCAAGGCATTGCATAAATACACAGGCTTCAAGGTAATCTCATAAGAGCGAACTACCTTTGCCGTAGCGTTGTTTTATCAGCTCAAAAATCAAAACTACACCCTATGATTGGCATTATTGTTATTAGCGTCGTCTTCACGGTCATTGGCATGATCCTGAGCGGCACTCTTCAAAGCAAATTCAATCGCTACGCGCAGATGCCCTTGCCCAACGGCATGAGCGGAGCCGAAGTGGCGGCGGCCATGCTGCGCGCGTATGGCATTTACGACGTTCGCATTATCTCTGTAGAAGGGCGTCTGACAGACCACTACAACCCCGCTGACAGAACCGTCAACCTTAGCCACGACGTGTACTATGGGCGGAGTGTGGCGGCTGCTGCAGTGGCAGCTCACGAGTGTGGCCACGCTGTACAGCACGCCACAGCCTACAGCATGCTGCAGCTGCGCTCGCGCTTGGTGCCTGTGGTTCAGATTGCCGCCTCCATTCAGCAATACCTATTCATGTTTGGCTTGGTGGGCTTCTCCCTACTCAACAATCCCACCATCATGATAGTGGTATTGGCCGCTTTTGGGGCCACTTGCCTCTTTAGCTTAATTACACTGCCGGTAGAGTTTGATGCCAGCCGCCGTGCTTTGGCGTGGTTAGACAGTGCCGGCATCGCTCGCGGGGCCGAATATGAAGGCGCTAAAGACGCGCTCTTCTGGGCCGCCATGACCTATGTCGCTGCCGCACTGGCCGCGCTGCTGCAGTTCCTCTACCTGCTCATGCGCTTCTTAGCCAGCCGAGAATAAATCAATAGCAACTGTTATAGTAGTTAGAGAATATCGCCAGGTACACGCGCCTGGCGATATTTTTTTAGGGGTGAAATGTCATTTTTGCACTCATGAGACTGCTCCACTTTTCCGACACTCACCTGGGGTACCAAGCCTTTGACGTCGTCCATGAGCAGACGGGCGTCAATGCGCGCGAACAGGATATTTACGATGCCTTCGAGCGCGTCATAGACCGCGCTGTGGAAGAACGCCCAGCCATAGTAGTGCACAGCGGCGACTTTTTTCATCGGCCCAGCCCCAGCAATCGCGCCCTGACGCATGGGCTGGAGCAGCTGCGCCGCCTGAGCGATGCGGGCATACCTGTCGTGCTCATTGCCGGCAACCACGAGACGCCCAGAACCCTGTACAACAGCCCTATCCTGCGCGCCTTGCGTACTATTTCCGGCGTTTATCCCATCTTTGGCAATCAGTGGGAAACCTTTCCATTCGATGGAGTAGCTATACACGGCGTGCCACACATCAACGACGACCACCTGCTGCGCCGCGAACTGGAGCGCATGGAGGCTCTCAGCGGCTGTTTCAACCTCCTACTGCTACATACTTCTTTGGGCAAGCGCTTCCTAATGGAAGAGTACGGCGAGCAGACTTTTCCCGCCGACATGGAAGAGCGGTTACTGGCCTTTCAATACTTGGCGTTGGGCCACTGGCACAACGCTCAGAAGGTCAGTGCGCACCCCAATGCTTGGTATGCCGGAAGTACAGAGCGATTGAGCGACACAGAAATCGGCATGGAAAAGGGCTTTCTATGGATAGACATTCACTCCGAAACGGCGGCGGAGGTAACTTTCGAAGCCATTCCTACGCGCCCGTGGTTGAAGTGCGAGGTAAACAAATGCCATGAGCGGTCCGTCGAGGACATTCTTTGGTATTTAGCAGATTTTGCCCATAAAAATGACATGCGAGAGGCCATACTCTCTGTGGCCCTGAATGATATCCGCCCTGAGCAAAGCATCGAGCTAAGTCAAATGCGGCTCAAGGAAGTCTTTCCGGAAGCTTTCCATCTCCTCGTGCGACGGCGCACCTACGTAGCGCTCCATGCAGATACATCCTGGGAACCACACCACTTCGAGCGGCTAGAGGACATCTTCGCCGACTATGT
>FWWL01003598.1_pt1 | contig 24030 bp, 28 predicted proteins | sample 2228331 | NCBI WGS metagenome assembly FWWL01 (sample SAMEA103939775, study PRJEB20133) | metagenome | reverse complement strand
TTATCACCTTCGGTAATTTTTTTTTGATTGCTTTTATCTAAGTTGATTCTGTCCCCCCAATCCACCTATCACCTACAATTTTTTCCACAAAATAAATAGAGTATACAAGTAGATGCATCACGATCTTCATTTTTTTAAAATGTATAATTTTTCGCCAAATCGTACCATACTATTTTTGGAAGTTAAAGGGTAGAAGAGGGGTACTATGCAGAAAAAGATACTAATCTTCTCCGAGGCATTCGGCAGTGGCCATACAATAGCAGCGGAAGCATTAGCTCAAGGAATTGCACTTCAAGAACCGTCGGTGCAAACGGAAATACTCGAAATTGGAAGAAAGCTTCATCCTTTTACAAGCAACCTGATTCTCGGTTCTTATAAGCAAATCATCACAAAGTGCCCTTATTTATGGAAAAAGATGTATCACAATCTGTCTAAACAAAACCAAGCAACTCCTTACTGGTTACAATTTTTGATTTACCAGTTGATTCATCGCAATATTGAAAAAGTTCTGGAACAATTAAAGCCCAATTTAGTGATCTGTACACACCCGTTCAGCAGTTCTTCGTTATCGCGATTAAAAAAAATGGGGTTTCCAGTCAGCATATGTACGGTCATTACTGATTTTCACGCACATAGAGTTTGGATTCAACACGAAGTCGATCTCTATGTTGTATCGAGTGATGAAGTACGTCTGCAATTAATCGATTCAGGGATTTCAAAACATCGGATATCTGTTACAGGAATTCCGATCAAATCAAATTTTTGGGCGAAAAATAACAAGCTGCACGCAAGAAAAAAATTAAATTTAGAAGATAAGCCTACGGTTATGGTCATGGGAGGGGGGTTCGGCTTAGGAGGAATCAAGGATCTGGCTCATTCGTTAATCAAGTGGAAAGAAAACATCCAGTTAATCATTTGCACAGGAAACAACCATTCGCTCAGGATTTCGCTAGAACGTAATAAACATTTTCAACATCCTCATATCCGGATTATCGGCTTTGTGGATATTATCGATAATCTACTGGATGCCGCGGATTTGCTGATTACAAAACCGGGCGGTCTAACATGCTTCGAAGCATTGAGTAAAGGTGTGCCGATGCTTATCTATCAGCCGATCCCGGGACATGAAGAATACAATTGCAATCATCTGGTTAAACACGAACTGGCCGTTCGAATTCATCACCGGCAGGAAGTGGATTGCTGGATCGAAAAATTGCTGTCTTCTCCCGATGCATTCGAACAATTATACAAAAACATCGAACAATTTCAACAAGAAATGAACCCGCTTGCCGGAACTAAAGCTGTCTTGGATCTTCTCGTTGACTATGAGAACCCAGGAATAAGATATGAAAATCTTCAAAAGAACGAAAAACGTTCAAATCATTAATTTGAACGTTTTTTGCTTTACACACGATACTGGGAGTTGTGAAATGGAGCCGATTAAAAATCCGTATCAGACAAAGTCAAAAAAAATCGGAGCGACGGTTATGTATAAAAAAACCAATAAATGTAAATATTTATAGAGATAAAAGAAATAAAACTTCAGAATTGTAAATAGGTCAAACACAATAAAAAAACATAATTTTTTAAAGGGGGGTTGTCCATGCACTCGTTACAATTTAAATTCACAGTTCCCCGATACATATTCGGTAAAACAGTTGGCAGATACTTTCCTTCTCTTCTTTGGAATTCCGGATTGTCCTGTTTGAAGTATGAAAAAACTCCTGATCCAGCGCTTCCAAATGACAAGTGGATAAAAATCAAGGTAACGTATGGTGGTATTTGCGGCAGCGACATGAATCTGATTAATCTGCATGACAGCCCCTCTACCTCCCCCTTTACTTCGTTTCCTTTTACGATCGGTCATGAAGTGGTAGGAACGATAAGCGAACTTGGTGCAAAAGTAACTGGTCTCCATGTAGGCGAACGCGTAGTGGTGGATCCGATTTTATCGTGCATGTCCAGAGGAATAGTCAATTCTTGCGAAGCATGCCGTCGCGGAGATTACAGTCTTTGCAGCCAAATGACTGACGGTGATATTGCAGCCGGTTTACTAATCGGTGCTTGCAGAGATACCGGAGGAAGCTGGAGCTCTAATCTTGTTGCACATGAGAGTCAAGTTTTGAAGTTGCCGGACCAAATAAACGACTTAAACGGGGTCATGGTTGAACCCTTTAGCTGTGCGCTACATAGCGTAATGCGCAATCGACCTAAGAACGAACATACCGTTCTTGTCATTGGTGCGGGAACCATAGGAATATGTGTGATTGCTGCAATTCGCGCATTGGACATTCCATGTAAAATTATTGTTTTATCCAAATATGATTATCAAACAAAACTGGCCATTCATTATGGAGCAGATCAAGTCATTCGTTTGTCTCGGGGATTCGGAAGCATTCATGAAACAGCTGAGGCATTGAATGCAAGGGTGTTGAAACCGGTAATCGGACCTCCCGTTATACAAGGAGGTGCTGATCTCGTGTTTGAATGTGTTGGAAAAAGCAACAGCATTAATGATGCCTTACGTTTTGCCCGAAGTGGTGGGAAAGTGGTTCTTCTCGGTTTAGCAAGCATATTGGATCGAATCGATTGGACGACAGTTTGGCTGAATGAATTGGATGTGAAAGGAAGCTTCGCTTATAGCACGGAGGAATACAACGGAAAACAGATGAGAACACTACAGGTTGCCATCGAATTGATGAGGATGGGAAAAGTAGATTTGTCCCCTTTGATCACACACCGTTTTCCGCTTGAAAAGTATAAGGACGCCTTCTCCACGATTGTAGCAAAAGGGAAAAAATCTTGTGTAAAAGCTGTTTTCGAGCCATAAATCCTATAACAATTAGGTTATCTTTTGTAGAAAATCATGATGCACTAGGAGGAATTTCATGTCAAATTTCACGATTGTTGGTACATACAGCACTCCTTTTCTTAGCTCGTTTTCGGATGGCATAAGGAAAAAGTTTCAAACGGAAGGTTATCAATATTATAATGAGCCGATTGATAACATCAGGGTTGTATTCAACTTTATCCATCCAAAGAATCCCAGGCCTTTTCGTAGAAAAGCTCAAGCGACTTTTGTGGTTTCTATTATGGAATCAGACCAAAAAGAAGAACCTATTTTAAAGTCAGCCTATCCTTATTTGATCCGGTCATTATCTAACCATCTTGTGTACATATGTCACCATCATAACAAGACCGAAGTCTATTTTATTACTCCCGAGCAGGGATGCTACAATATCACTTTTCAAGTCGGAGATGAAGATTCCTTTTTTCAAAGGGTCTACGAAAGGCTACAACCGCTCGCCTCTTCACAGCTTGTGATTGATAATGAGCATTATGAAGATTTGCCTGAAGATTTATGGACCGGAGATGAAGTAACAGAAAAACTGAAATTTGCCGGGCAACGATTAGATCAAATGAATTTACTCCCAGCTCCCTTTCCAATTCAAGAATATTTAAGTCCACGTGATTTGAAACAATTAAAGCGTCTTTATGGTATTGGCGGGCTTAGCTATGGAAATCTCAGTAGCCGGAAGGATAGCAATCGCTTTTGGATGAGTGCTGCTGGTTGCAATAAGGCTGATTTAAAAAGAATTGGTCAAGACCTTCTTTTGGTCAAGGGATATGATTCCGGATCCAAAGCGATGCAACTTAGTGTACCGTTGAATACCACCCCTCATCGGGTTTCAGTTGATGCAATTGAACATTTTATGATTTATTCTCAGCATCCATCTGTTGGTGCTATTGTTCATATTCATGCATGGATTGATGGTATAAATGCAACCGAAATTAATTATCCGTGTGGGACGTTTGAACTCGCTCAAACAGTAGCCGAATTAATCAATCTAGAAGAAGAGCCAGACAGAGCGATTATCGGATTAAAAAATCACGGTCTCACGATCACGGGCCCTGATTTAGATGAAATCTTTGAAAGAATTGAAGGACGTGTGATGCCCCAAGTCCCTATGTCCTAGAACGTTAAACGAAAATGAAAAAATGATAAATAGTCAATATAACGATACCTTGGAGTGAGTGCGATGTATGACTTTATTGTGAATAAGATTTCCGGAAACGGTAGGGGACTAAGGGTATGGAAACAATTAGAGAAATTGCTTCGATTGAAACAAATTGATTACCGGGTCCATTTTACTCAATGGCCGGAACATGCAGGTGAGATTGCTCGGAATTTAGCAATGAAAAAAGAGTCAAGTGTCATCATTACAGTGGGCGGGGACGGAACGATACACGATGTCGCGAACGGATTGGCAGGAACTAATATTACACTGGGATGTATTCCGGCAGGCTCGGGGAATGATTTTGCTAGAGGTCTCAATATATCGAATAACTCTCATAAAGCTTTAGAACAAATGCTGTCTTCTAAAAGGAGAAAGATAGATGTAACGATCATAGATAATAAAAGCTGTATTACGGTAGTGGGGATTGGCTTTGATGGTCAGGTTGCAAAAACAACTAATAATGCGATACATAAAAAATGGTTAAATATCATTGGTTTGGGCCCGCTTTCTTATGTAATGAGCGTATTTCAAGTGCTGTTGACATATCAGCCTTCAAATGTCCAATTAAAAGTCGATGAACAATTATTATCGTTTACTAACGTATGGTTGATCGCCGTTGCTAACTTCCCTTTCTATGGTGGAGGTATGAAGATTTGCCCTGATGCCCTCTATGATGATGGTTTGCTTGACATATGTATTGTACATAATGTATCAAAATGGAAATTTTTAATGATGCTTCCCGGCGTTTATAAAGGAAAACATATACATAACTCTTGCATTACGATGTTAAAAGGGGAGAATATTGAAGTGGTTGCCGATAATCCACTCATCATTCATGGAGATGGGGAGATATTAGGAAAGACGCCGACAAGTATTACTGTCGAACGCAATCAGCTGTCCGTTATTTTATAATCACATGAAAGGTTATGTTAATTCTTATGACAGTCACACTTGGCATTCTCTTGGACGAAATCCTCAACTCTTTTTATAATCTGTATTTGTATGATTATGAAGAATGTATTGACGAAAAACCTCTTGATCCACGGAACACGATGGATTAAGAGGTTTTTCTGTCATGTTATTTGATTGATCGGTTCTCAGTAATAAGTTTGATCAAATACGACTTCATATCCACAAATCTCAAATGTTCGGGTTCCTGATTCGTTCCTGTAATTATAAGGGGGACAAGTGAATCCGTTTTATGAAGCGAACCATGCCCCCCGCCCTTAATATGAGTAGGTGAACTCTCAGCCGCTAATTCATACCCCGGTTTCGCTGTAATAGCCAAGAACTGTCCTTTGTGAGAATGTAGAGATCCGGTTAATCTTCGTAAGGCGTCTGGATAATCACCGTATGTTACCGTTTTGCTTTCATCATTTATAATTAAGTCTAATACACGAACATCCCCCTCGATGGACCACGATTGGTTATAGTTATCCTTGAATTCTCCTTCTGATTTAAAACTCATTTTATTGGATGTTCCACCTTGTACAACGTGAATCCACTCGTTTTCTTTCCAGGCTATAAGGTCAATTCGCGCATCATCGTCTAAAGTTTCCACAAGATTATTTAATGTAACAGAAGGTTTTAGCGAGTAGACATAGGCCATTCTCTCATTTACGGCAAAAACCACTTCGGTTTCCTCCGATATCGTTGCTCCTGAACGTAAAAAGTTGAAATCTTCGAGTAAAGTATAAAGCTTAATAACCGGGTCTTCGTCTGATGATAATATTTTAGTTTGTCCACTATCACCTATAATAATAAAAGTCGCATCCGTAATAGCCTGCTCAGGGGAACCGAAGCTTTCTAATACCGATTGAATTTCTTGGTCAGCTATTTTTAATCCGTCTAGTCCTGGAGGACCTTCCTTATGAAGTTTTTTATCCATATCTGGTAAATAAACATACAAAAAGTTAGGTAACTTCTTTGTTTCAGCTAAATACTTAACTGTTTCGATTGAATATTTATTATTAAACCCCATTTTTTCCGTTATTCCTTCAGGTAATTCTTTAAAATCGACAAGTGGATTCGAAAATGACCCAAAGCTTAAAAAATCAGGTCCTTTTACTTTAATCTCATTTGGTAAAGAAGTAGGTCCGTTAATCCATGGTGGAATAGACAGTATATGGTCTGTCTTCCCTCTGTAAACTAAACCATTAATCGATCCTGAACTCATTCCCTTACTTGATAATTCTTCATAGATGGTTGGGGTGTTCTTATCTAAGTGCTGTTGGTTCAGACTTACGAAAGCTTGCCAAAGAACCGTATTCACTCCGATTTTGATATTTTCTAAAGTACCTGTGCCATAATTGATAAGTTCCCTTTCTTCTAATGAGTACCATGTTAACCCAGGTACACGGTGTTTATCGGGATAAGTACCTGTAAGTAAAGAGCTATCAATCGTTACAGACATTGTAGGGAAAGAACTTACCAACTGATCGTAATATTGACCATTTTTCATTAGGAATTGTAAAGCAGGAAGTTGATTATTCTTTACCCCCTCCTTAATCGCTTGAGACATCATAGAATCAACCATAATCAATATAACCTTTTTAGATTGATCGATTGTATTGATCCCAAATAGATCATTTTCTTTTGGTTTATCCTTTTTCCAAAGGAATCCACTGAATATTAATAGTACGATTCCAAGAATAATGAAGAAAATAATTCCTTTCCACATTGTTATCACCTTCAGTATGTTTTGTCTCAGTTTCCCCAGAAGATGAATACCTATACCCGTGTACAGTCATCACATTATTAAATAATTAGATTTAATGTTGCATGTAAAGGTAAATGGTCTGATGCTGTCGGTATTTGTTTAATGACCTGAACGGAAATAATGTTGAAATTCTGGCTAACGAAGATGTAGTCTAACTGTATTTTTGGTCGAAATGAAGGGAAAGTATAACACGGAGCTTTACTTGCTATATTACAGACATCCATTACTGTTCCAGATAATTTTTTCCATGTTTTCGTTCCGGTTCTCATATTCAAATCCCCTACAAGAATAACTGGCTGATGATCATCTACGATTTTCTTTATAATCAGGTCTGCTTGCTTATTCTGTTTAAATGGATTAAGGCTCAGATGAGTTGCAAAGATTGTTAGTGGTTGTCCGTAAATATCCAAATGGACTTCCAACAATGCACGACCTTCGATTTTTCTAGGGGAAACATCGAAAACATGATTATTTTGAAATACAATCGGAAAGCGAGATAGAAGAGCATTTCCGTACTGTTTAACCTTAGCTCCAGTTTCCATTGACGACTTTAATGAAATCGTTTCACCGAAAGCCTGATTCATCCCCAAACGTTCTGATAACCAACCTAATTGATCTATATTTCCACTTCTTCGAGAGAAGTACCTATCCACTTCATTAAGGCCGATGATATCTGCCTTACTGTCTTCTATTACTTTGGCAATACGTTCCAAATTCAGTTTCCCATCAATTCCTTTTCCATGATGAATGTTAAATGTCAGCACTTTGATTTCCATATCCGCCCTGCCCGCTTTTCACATTTTTCTTGCCGCTCCTAAATCAGATTTATCTTTCCCTATACGACAAAAAAACATCCCAATCACTATACTTAGTGGTTCGGGATGTTCAATTATGACTACTTCTTCATTAGATATAGCCGAATGATAGATTCGACAGCATCCTCAATCCAAGCTACTCCATTCTGAAAGCAGTCATGTAAAGATGCAGGCTTCGGAATGATACTGAAAGCAGCATCAATTCCATGATCATAAATCGAAGGGTACCCAATGCCTAATCCACCAGAAATACAGATAACGGGTTTGTTAAATTGTTTCGCCCGCTTGGCAACTCCAATAGGAGTCTTACCCATAGCCGTTTGGAAATCTGTATTACCTTCTCCGGTGATAACGACGTCCACCTCTTGAACCCAACGGTCGAATTCACTTACGTCTAGCACGATTTCAATTCCTTTTCTTATTGTCGCACCTGTAAAGGCAACTAGCCCAGCTCCCAGTCCACCTGCCGCTCCCCCACCGGGAATACTTCCTATAGACATATTCTTTGTTTTATAGATGATATCCGCTAATCGAGATAAACCTTGATCTAATTGAACAACCATATCGGGAGTGGCTCCTTTTTGGGGACCAAAAACGGCAGTAGCCCCATTCATGCCTAAGAGAACCGTTTCAACATCACAAGCAACTATGATTTCGACACCATCCAAATCCGTGTGTCGGTTGGTCGTCTCAACAATAGCCAAGTCCGTTAAAAACCCTCCGCCTAATGGCAACTCTTGTCCATCACTATTCAAAAACCTATAGCCTAAGGCTTGAGCCATTCCTACTCCACCGTCGTTCGTTGCACTACCTCCGACACCGATAATCAATTGAGTACACCCACGGTCCAAGGCAGCACGAATTAATTCCCCTGTCCCATAACTGGTCGTTAGTAACGGATTTCGTTCCCCTTCGGGTACAAGCGGGAGGCCGGAAGCGGCTGACATTTCGATAATAGCTGTCTTTTCATCAAGAGATAAACCATAAAAGGCATCTACAGGCTGTCCAAGTGGTCCCGTTACTGTTTTCGGTATGATCGTCCCTTTCATCGCAGTAATTAATGCATCAACCGTTCCTTCTCCTCCGTCAGCCATCGGCAGTATGTTCGTATGCGCGTTCGGATCGGCTCGGTGAATTCCTCTCTCCATCGCTTGGGCGACCTGTAAAGCAGAGAGACTTCCTTTATATGAATCGGGCGCAATCATATACTTCACGTAATTAACTCCCTTTCATCCATACAATGATCAATTGTTAACACACAATTACTTTATAACAAAAAAGTACCGACTGAGCAATTACGGATCGTTAGAGTGATTAAAGATGAACGATCAGTAGGCATTAATTCCCATGTTTTATATACCTAATGACAGGATAACCTATCAACACGAAACTAATTTTTAAAAAAGGGAGTGTTCTGATGAAAAAGATGTTTGTCCTGTTATCCTGTATAAGTCTGTCACTTGTTATGTTCACCGCTTGTGGTGTAAATGATAACGATCGCCCTCAGATTTATCGCAATAACCTAGGTAACGATCCGTTAATCAACAATCGTGGTAATGACGGTGATTCTCCACTTAGAAATGACCCTGAGTACAATGACCCTGACAACAACATTTTTGATGCCGATCGTGATGATCGCTTTATTGATGATGAAGACATTAGACTAGCACCTAATAATAACAGAAGATAGGCAAAGGAACTCCTAAGTAATACATTAGATAATATCTTTATTTGAAACAAGGCTATTCCTTATACTCTAGGAATAGCCTTTGCCTGTATATGAGAGCAATTTCGTCTACTGTTGCAATAATGGAGTCACTTGGTTCAGCACTTGTTTTAACGTGTTGGCGTCGGACTCATATTCCGATTTCGTTCTTTCGTTCGTTGTTTCGAGAGCAAACGTTTCCAAATCCGCTTGGCATTTTTTTAGCGTAGCAAGCAGTAACGGCATTTCCTGAGGGGTTGGCGGTGTTATTAAATCATCATATAAATCAACATTCATTTGACCGTAGCTGTCCACTTGCCCCAAAAAAACATTTTCAAGGGGAATCCCCATTTTGTTTAAAGAGGTATCCAGCCATCTCTTAGAAAGACCTGCTGTTGCCAAAGGCTCCAACATGATTTTTCCATCCATAATCACCGTTTGCGGTTCTTTTATAGGTGCTACTTTCATTTGAAGATCACTTGGTGTGAGAGGTTGCTTGTCCTTCTTTAAAAGAACACTGACATCCCCGTTTGATTCAAGTGCCGCAAATTCCACATCGGAAACGGCAAAAGCATTTTTTAAACGCAGTTGCTCCAATAATTCATCAGTTGTATAGCGTTCTTTCTTTAAATTATCTTCCATGATTTTTCCGTCTTTAATAAAGACGGTAGCTTTTCCTTCAACAATATCCCTGACCGTTTTACTTTTCATTGAAAGATAACCAAGTAGGATAGGAACAATGGCCCAAACGATAAGGGCGGTAAAACCGTGAGCCAAGTTTCCTTCAAGATCCGTGGAAATGAACCCGGCGATAGACCCGATGGTAATGCCCGCAATATATTCAAAAAAAGAAATTTCTGAAAGTTGCCTTTTTCCAATTAAGCGTGCAATTAAAAATAAAACGATTATAGATACGAGCGAACGGATTACGATATCGATCCAGCTAGGCAAATATATTCCTCCTTTTAAAAGAAGTAAGGTTAAAAATAACCTTACTTCACGCGTACTCTATATGTTTTTTAAAATCCTTTAAACTGTGGTTCTTCTTGCTCTATTTCGGAGACTCTTGATTCCAAAGAGTTGATAACACTTTGAGTCGTTTCTGCAGATTGCGTAAAAAGATCTTTCGCTGGTTGGTTTTGTGTGTTTATTGCGAATGTCTCTAAGCTTGCTTGAGCACTTTTCAAACTTGCCAAACATTGCTTTACTTGAGATGCTACTGTCATTTTCTCACCTCCCGTCAGAGTATTTTTTGATTAGTTGATCTGATGACATTACTAAATATTTCGGCCTTAAAACTTCTTTTTTACGTAATGTAGAAAAGAAAGAACCTGCGTGACAAAGAAAATACATAGGGACTAAATAAGAGGCTTTAAAGTTTCTGTAAACGGGGTTTTTAATTTCATTTACTTCAAAACCTAAATGTTTTACCCCTCTAGTCAATAAAGTAATCCCGATTATTCCTTTGATTTGGTTCTTATTAGGGTGGTTAGAAAGATAGGCTGCCAACCCGGGGAGTGATTGTAATACCCGGTTGCGGGTATATAGTGCTCGCTTCACATCATGATCAAGCTTCTGCATTTCCTTCATTAAAACGCAATTATGTAGATGAATTTTTAAAAGTAAATCTCCTTTGGTGAAGATTGTACCATCAGATAGTGTAAGGTCCTCACCACGATATTTGAGAAGTCTAACACGAAAGATATGTTGCTCATGTTTGTCGGTATATTCTAATCGACTACATAAATAATAAAATTTATCTAAGACAGACCACACATGATAAAAAGCATTCATTTTTATAAATCCCCTACCGTAAAAGGTTTAATTTTTGTTCTTTATTATTTTCGGTTTTTAACTTCTGAATTATGCTATTCGTAATATTATGATTTTAATTTTTCCTCCAGTCGTTTTATTTCTTTTCTTTGTTTACACGCTTTATCCTTCTCAGTCGGCCATGTTTTTTTTCCTATTTTCTCTATCTCTTCGTAGAACTTACTATCATCGGTTACAAAGATGTTCGTATCGGGAAAAGCAACTTTTAATTTTTGAAATACCTCTTTTTCCATTGCCTCAATTCTAAAGAGATTCATATTACTTGCTTTTATTGCTACGTCAAGCTCGTCATTAATAAACAGTACCGTGGCGCTATCAATACCATTTATACTTTCAGATATAGACTTCGCCCTCTCTTCTGACGTCATATTCCGAAGAGGCGGTTGCTTACAATCGTCAACGGTTTGGATTTTCGGACCGGATTCTTGAGAACAACCCGTCACAATCATAAAAGTTGTGAGAATAAGAATGATGAAATGCATGAAAATACCTCCTAAAGTCTCGTCTGCTCGTATGTTTACACCGTTACCCTTTTGGTTTAAAAATCAGCGCTGCAAAAAATCCAAAAATAATCGCAGCAGAAATACCTGCACTCGTTACTTGAAACATCCCTGTTATGACACCGATCAATCCGTTTTTCTCTCCCTCTTGGATCGCTCCGTGTACAAGTGCATTTCCAAAGCTGGTAATCGGTACAGTCGCACCGGCACCGGCAAATTTAATAAGGGGAGCATATAATCCGAACCCGTCAAGAATAGCTCCGGCTATGACGAGCGTGCTCATCGTATGTCCGGGTGTTAACTTACAGACATCCATTAAAATCTGACCGACCATACAAATAAACCCACCAACCAAAAAAGCCCACAGAAACGTCATCACTATCCCTCCTTATTTTCAATCGCGACAGCATGAGCGATACACGGAATACTTTCCCCTTGTTGAAACGATAAAGGAGAAAGCAACGCTCCTGTTGCTACGACAAGCATTTTATTAAATTCTCTGTTCTTAAGCCGTTTAAGCAAGTGACCATATGTCACGACAGCAGAGCAAGCAGGTCCGCTTCCACCAGCTTGAACGGGTTGAGTTTTACTGTAAATCATCTTCCCGCAATCTATAAATTTATGTTCTGGGATTGGATACCCGTGTTTCTCTAATAAATCGGCTGCAATGACATGACCTACTTTTCCAAGATCACCGGTAACGATAAAGTCATAGTCTTTTTCTGTTACGCCCAAATCACGGAAATGGGCAAGAATCGTATCGACAGCAGCAGGCGCCATCGCACCGCCCATATTAAAGGGGTCGGTTAGTCCCATATCATTAATCCTACCGATTGTCGCCGCTGTAACAACCGGACCATCGCCGTTCGAATGCACAACAGCAGCTCCTGAACCAGTAACCGTCCACTGTGCCGTAGGTGGTTTTTGACTACCGTATTCCGTAGGGTACCGAAACTGTTTTTCAACGGAAGCATTATGACTACACGTTGCGGTTAAACAATAATCTGCATTTCGACTGTCAACGATTAATGAAGCAATCGCTAACCCTTCCATCGAAGTGGAACAGGCCCCAAACAAACCAAGATAAGGAATACTTAACGTTCGGGCCGCAAAGCTGCTCGAGATGATTTGATTCATTAAATCTCCACCAACAAAAAATTGAATATCTTCTTTACGGAGATTCGCTTTTTCAATAGCTTTTGTACAGGCTTCTTCCAGTAATGTTTTTTCTGCCTTTTCCCAGCTGTCTTGTCCAATTCGGAGATCGGCGTGAATCGTATCAAAATCGTCTACCAATGGACCTTGTGATTCAAACGGTCCTACGATGGTTGCCGTCGAAATGATAACAGGCTTGTTCGGAAAAACCCAAGATTGATGACCTTGTTTCATGTCTTAACTAGCCTCCCATCTTTAATAAAGTATGTATAATACCAATGACGAAGGCGGCTACCACTCCGAAGACAATGACAGAACCAGCAAGCTTAAACATGTTGCCGCCTATCCCCAAAACAAGCCCTTCACTTCGATGCTCCATTGCAGCCGATGCAATGGAATTCGCAAACCCGGTAACAGGAACAGCCGTTCCGGCAACCCCCCACTGAGCAATTTTGTCGTAGACACCTAATCCCGTTAGAAGAACACCGATAAAAACCATCGTTGCGACTGTAGGATCTCCAACCGTCTTATCAGTAAAGTCAAACCAACGCTTGTACATTTCCGCAAACAATTGCCCTATTACACATATCCCCCCACCGATGATATAAGCCATTAAGCAGTTTCTGAGGAGCGGTCTATTTGGTTCTCTGTCTTTGGCGAATGCCTGATATTCCTGTTGTGTCTTTGTCAGCTTTTTCTTTTTTTCATTAGCAATTATTTTCCTATGCTTTCGTCTACTGTCGCAATTACTCATAAAAAGTATTCATTTTCATATCTTCTACCATAAGCGGTTTAATCGTAATTTTTACTCCTCTAATGTTAAAGCGAACGTTTTTATAATGCTCTATAGCATGAAAGTTATTCGTTTTGGTTCAATCAAAAGTGGTCATAACGAACGTTAAGAAAAGAGCCCTGTTTCCATCTGAATGAAGATGGTCGACAGGGCCTTTCCATTTTTTCGCTTATATTAATTCAGATGAAATTGTATAAATACAACGCTATCCATTTCAATCTTTTTTTCAATATCTTTATCTAACAATGTTATTTGTTCCAGTCGGATATTTACGATTTTTCCGGTTATCCTCTCGTTTATCAATTGGATTGTTACAATGTTTCCTTTATAATTTTCTATTTGTTGAACAAATTTCTCTGACATTTCATATTTAAGCTGTTGAATATAGGAATCAATAGGTTCGTCTATTCTTCCCTTGTAACCAATCCGCATATCCGGAGGATATATCCTCATTTGACCGCCTCCTTAAAAGCTTGTGATAGTCTAAGGTATGCCCTTCAATGCCTATTGGATTGGGTATTTAACCATAAGAACGTTTATGATTTTATTTGGTGATAAAGAAAATGGAAATAGTTTCTCCGTATTTTTTGTACAAATCCACCTAAAACTACATTATATCTTTTCACTATTCCACTAAAGGAGAAATGATTAAATGAACACTTTCTTTAACTTAACTTCAATATTACAACTAATGAATAGCAGAATGTTGAAGCGAATTCCAAACAGATTTGGTAAAAGGTCTAATGATGGAGCAGGAGGTTTGTTTATTTTACTACTTGTGTTTGGATCAGGGTTACTGGTCTATGGGATGCAACAGAATCGAATTAATATGACTAAACTACAACAAATGATGCCAACCTTCATAAAAGATTTAGACAAGAGAACAACAGAAACAAATTCCACAGCTTTTAAAACTGAATAATATAATGCATAGTCAGTTTATTTTGCCGCTTTGTATTACGATGGTTGTGTTACTTTTACTTTTTGTTGGAATGATTAGCATTGGGATATTCACAGCTGTAAAATTATTCGTAACATGATAAAAACTTTAAATCTAAGGAAAATATTAGTCACTTACTTTTAGACTCGCCCTGGTCTACCGTTTCGATTCCCCTGCGTTTTAGTTCTTCTTCCAACAAAGCTATAAAGTTCTCATCCAAATTCATCAGTAGAGCCTTTTTATACGAGTCGATTAAATCCTCGTTATTTAAAATATTTGGCATGATTTTCTCCTTAATAACGATATGTTATTACCAAATCGTTAGAATGTACTACGATCATTTTAATTTTATCACATTTTGTAGGTTATAGCCCGTGGAAATTTATGTTTTTATGTAATGTAATATTTATAAAAGGGGTACTTCATTGGTTGAGAACATTTTTGGAACCGTATTACGCAATCATCGAAAAAAACGTAACATGTCCCAGGAAAAACTGGCTTTGGAAGCAAATATTGATCGAACTTACATAAGTTCTATTGAACGCGGCATTCGTAAGCCAACTGTCAATACGTTGTTTTCTCTATGTAACGCTCTCGAAGTAAAACCATCTGAAGTCGTACGAGAAGTAGAAGAAGAATACGGGAAAAAATAACTATACACATAAAAAAACGAACGATGAAGTTCGTTTTTTTCATTTATCAATATTTTAATGATTATTTTTTGGTTGCCTTTAATAGGATAGATTCTCCTTGGAATGATGTAATAAGTGAATCTTCCAATTGAATGTTGAATTTATGTTTAATTCTTTCTGAAGTATTAATCATATAGAGTGAAAGATCGATTCTTTCATCGTCTGTAACATTCATCCGTTTACACCAATCATCAAATTGAAAGGTCTTCTCAAAGCGATACCATTCTTCCACTTCAAAACCTTGCTGTTCTAACATCTGCAACCATTCTGATTTTTTCCAAGCACGGAAATGGCTTCGGTCACGACGCTTTTCGACTTCATTATAGAAATGATCGCATGCGTCATCCTCTGGTACGACATTGTCGACGAGTAACAACTTCCCTCCTTTTTTAAGGACACGGAATGCTTCCGATATAAATTGTACGATATTCGGAAAGTGGTGAGGAGCAATTCGACACGTAACAATCTCAAACTGCTCATCACGAAAAGGCATCGACTCTGCATCTCCTTGTCTAAACTCTACATTCTCGTTTCCATTCCCGGTAATAAACGTTCGAGCCACCTTCAACATCTCTTCCGTTAAATCGAATGCAACGACGCTTGCGGCAAGGGATGCTAAAGCGTTCGCAACGTGTCCACCTCCTGTTGCTACATCTAGTATATAATCCGTCGACTTAACTTCGGAAATCTCAACTAATTTCTTTAAGTCTTTTCCTTTCGCATGAATGGTACTTGTCACATACGAATTGGCACTACGAGAAAATTGTTCCGTAATAGCTATTTTCTCATTTTGTAAGGGACTCTTTTGTACTTTCTCCCTTTCAAGAAATTCAATTCGATTTCCAAATGGATCGTAAAAGGAAAAACGTTTTACACGAGGGATTGGTTTTTCGTCTTGAGTACTGATTCCCTTTTCTTCAAGCATTCTTTGACAGTTCACTACATCTTCTACTTCAAATGCTGAGTGCCTCTTGGACTTTTCTAATCCCCTCTCTTCTACTCCTATATGTAGCTCAATATCACCGATTTCATACCACAATCCGCCATTACTAATAAGAGATTCAGGTTTTGGAATTTCCTTTAACCCTATGAAATCACCATAAAACTCTCTTGCTTCTATCTCTTTTCCAGCAGGTATACAAATTTGAACATGATCTAATCTTTTAATTGTAAGCATTAGTAACCATTCCTCTCTCTTGGTTTCAACATATGAAACTATGTTTCATATATATAATATTACCACCGTTTTCCTAAATTAACTAGAAAAAATTAAAAAACATGAACCCATTTTATTTGGTTCATGTTTCATCATTCAAAAAGTATAGATCTATTCAGCAATCCCCGTCCTCACCAATGTCGTTTTTACCTTAACATTGATTTTCGCTTCAGAATATTTTTTATGCCATTCTTCTCGCGTTAGTTTAGATCCCCTAACGGAGGCTAGATAATGTTCACCAAAACCGATCGGGTCTGATTTTAGTTTTTGTAATCGTTTAATTAATTTCTCACTTTCGTTCGTGATCGAAAGAGAAATGCCTTTCTCAATCGCCGTTATGGCTTCTGGTTTACTTAAATCAATATAGGCTGCTACTTCTTTTATAGCTGCTTGGACTTTTATTTCGACATCAAATTCAAGCTTTTTTGAATCGACCAGCTTAATTTTGCTTTTACTTGAAAGCGTGTCGGCTACAGCATGAATGTACTCATTTTCACTCGGTTTTTCAATTAAATACTTTTTTAAGTCGTCACTTTTCATTGAGAATTCGAAACGCCCTGTTTTAAATCGACCCCTTATTAGCTTGACAAAAAAGGCTTCCCTCACTTTAATTGTACCGACCATTTTATCTCCATTAAATACAGCAACCTTGTCGACTTTTAATATCTCTCCCTCCCGTGAAACAAAAGGTGACATGGGGTCTACACCGTCACTGTAAAAGGTATGAAGAAACTCATGAAGGGTAGCGGAGGGTAATTGTTCACCTTCGATGTTTTGTTTAATGAGCTCATAAAGATATCTTCCAATGTTAGTGAATTGCGGGTACTTATAACCCAATATTTCATTCACTTTCCCTTTTCCAATAACAACGAATAACGTTGTCCCAATTTCAGGGTCCCGCTCAAGTGTATTAACATATTTCATTAATCCTTCCTTCGCAATCTTGTCACTATACATTGCAATTCGTAGTTGACCTACCTCGTATTTTTTCGCCATTTGAAGATTAGCAGACTGACGAATTCCTAACGTTGTAAAAGCTGTACTTGAGGTCATTTGAGCCTTCTTCTCTGCTTCAGGATCAATTTGATGGAACACAAAACTGCCTAAGATCCGATCGTCCTTTAACTTGTCATAACCGATAATGACTAGCATCCCTAATTTATCTAATATCTCTTGTCGTGCACAGCCAAACATAAGTAGAATTCCCATGAACAAAGTCAAGCATAAGAAGGTAGCACGGGTTCTTGTTTTCAATTTTGTCTCCTCCGCTTCTTTTTCCATTTAGACTTTAGACTGACTAGAATAAAAAGAAGAAAAGGATAAATAAAGATAATATATAATGAATTATTTCCAACCACATCACCTAACTTATCTACTTGTGTCCGCGTCGTAATGAGTGTTGAAGCAATAAAGATAATAGCCGTAAAGGTATAAAGGGCATGTTTTTGTTTCCAATTAAAAACCCGCTTCATTCCACGAGTAGCGGCCCATGTAAATAGTAGAAGATTGGGTAAAATCATTAACATCCATACGGACACAACGACATATTCGAATCGTTCAAGGAATGGAATTTGGATAATTTTAAACAAGAATAGTGTCGGCCAGATGGTTTTTGCAATCTGCCCCTCACCGAAGAAAATGGTAGAGATAATCATAACCGCGACATAAATGAATGTCGTGACCAATAACCCAATGTGTGTATAACGTCCAACCAACTTTTTATCCTTCACAAAAGGGTAGATAAAGTAAAGAATTTCAAATCCAATGACTGTTAATGCCATTTTATATGTTCCTTTTAACAAGTCAGAAATACTGGCATTTAAGATGGGCTTTAAATGCTCCCAATCCGAATACTGATAAGGGAAATAACTGAGCAAAAACATCCATATCGTTAAAAAAAAGCTAAAAAAACAAACTCCAACAACAACTCTAATTCCACCCATTAAACCATAAACGACCAAAAATAGTATGATTATCGCTAATGTCCATGTTGGTAATTTAGGAAACATCCATGTTTGAATCACTTCAACGTACGTTCGAAGAACAACAAGGGATAATATAACAAAATAAAGGATATAAATGGAGCTGAACAAGCGCCCTAACCATTTACCATAAACATCCTCGTGTATCCCATACAAATCACTAGATTCGTATTTCATCAGTGTCTTGATCATCACCCAAGCTACAATATGCGTGACTATTCCAGCAAGAAGGACGCTAATCCATGCATCATGGCCAGCTTCTTTAAAGATATCCCGTTGAAATCCAAGTATCCCAACACCGACTTGAACTTTCGCGATAATAAAAATGAGTAAAAAAGCGTTAAACTGTAGGTTTCCCTTCGGATTCTCGTTGATTTTCATGGATCACACCTTATTCATCAATATCTTTCTTCGTTGCTTTACTCGGATTAAATCTGCTTTTATCCTTACCCCTTGTAATATAGGGTCGTTTGGCTAAAACAGAGAATGGCATCCGAACCATACTGTCCTTTAAATCATTCATCCTCAGTGGATAAATCGGTTCAAAATACGGTCTTCCTATACTCGTTTGACGTAGCAAATGAATAATGAGGAAGCAAATCCCCAACATAATTCCAATCCCCCCCCAAATACCCGCAAGGAGAATCATTGGGAAACGGATAATACGAATGGTCGTACCCATTAAATAACTAGGAGTTGTAAAGGAGGCCAAAGCACTTAAAGCAACAATCATTATGAGAATATTACTGGTAAAGCCCGCTTGAACAGCCGCCTGCCCGATTACGATACCACCCACGATACCGATTGTCTGACCTACTTTCGTTGGCAAGCGTGCCCCCGCTTCCCGGAGAAGCTCAATGATCAATTCAAGTAAAACAGCTTCAAACAAAGGAGGGAATGGTACACGAGCACGGGATTGGGCCAAAGGAACTAAAATAGCTGAAGGAATTACCTCATAATGAAACGTTAGTGCTGCGACATATAGTGGCGTGAAGACGATTGATAGGAAGACAGAGAACATTCGCAATGCCCGAACGAACGTCGCCATATTCCAACGTAAGTAATAGTCCTCAGGCGATTGGAAAAACTCAAGAAATGTACTCGGGCAGACAATGGCAAAGGAACCGCCATCGACCAGTACAGCTATTTTCCCTTCCATTAAACTTGAAATGACACGATCTGGACGCTCGGTCAAAAGCATATTTGGAAAAATACTCATCGAATTATCTTCAATTAGTTGCACGAGCATTTCACTGCCTACCACACCATCAATATCCAATTCGGTTATTCGTTGCAACAATGTATTAACGTTCTCTACTTCAGCTATACCTTTAATATAAAAAATGGAAAGCTGCGTTCTTGAAATTTTTCCAATCTCTACATCTTCATTACAAAGATTGGGGTCGGTAATGTAACTTCGAATTAGTGCTGTATTTGTACTCAATCTTTCCGTGAAACCAACTTGTGGTCCGAATGTGAGCGTTTCAATTTCTGGTCTACCTAAAGCACGTTCGGGGATACCGATCGTATCGAATAAAAAAACTTGTGCTAGTCCCTCTACCTGAAAGTATGTCCAGCCACGAAGAATGGAATCAAGCACTTGGTTCAGTTCATCCGTATGCTTAACCCCTATAATTGGAATTGTCTCTTTTACCTTTTGTACGGTTAAATGGGTTGGCTTCATTTTTTGCAGGGGTTTAATAATATGTTCATTGACCATGTGCGTATTCGTTAGATTTTCAATAAACATTATCATGATCTTGTTGTGATGTAGTTCCAGATGCTTAATGAATAAGCTTGGGTTGTGAGGTAGCTTATCCCTAACCATTTGTTCTATTTTTTTTAGCGAGTGAGGCAATATAATTTCCTTTTTTAAACCGCCTTCGTGCTCAGCTTTCCGTTTTTGCCTATTTAGTTTTTCGGTTTTGCTTTTATTGAATCGAATAAATTTAAACATATTGACAATCTTCCTTTTTAAAGAAACGTTGGTTTATTATCCCTCATTTTATTAGAGTGTCCTACTATGCCAAGATTTAATAATCCAATATTGGAGTTTCATGGTGGTAGTATGGTAAAGTAATATGTGATATTGAAAACATAGCTATACATAGTTGGAGGAGGATATTACAGATGGCTGAAATTACGTGGAAAAGTAATCCGGTAACACTCAAAGGAAATGAAGTAAAAGTAGGGGATAATGCTCCTAATTTCTCTGTTTTAGCAAACGATATGTCATCAGTAACGCTTGCGGACTCTAAGGGATCAACTCGCCTTATCAGTGTTGTGCCTTCACTAGACACAGGTGTATGCGATCAGCAAACACGTCGTTTTAACGAAGAAGCGGCTAAATTAGGCGATGTGAAAATTTATACTGTAAGCGTAGATCTTCCATTCGCACAAAAGCGATGGTGTGGAGCAGCAGGAATTGACAAAGTACAAACGCTATCTGATCACCGCGATCTTTCCTTTGGTGAAGCTTATGGCGTTATTATGGAGCACTTGCGTCTGTTGGCTCGTGCAGTATTTGTTATCGATAAGAATGACAAGGTTGTTTATGTAGAATATGTTTCCGAAGGAACAAGCCACCCGAACTATGAATCAGCGCTTGAGGCAGCGAAAGCGGTAATTTAAGAAAATGATCATTCTTGCAAATACAAAATGCAGCTCCCATCTGATGATGAGAGCTGCATTTTTCTAATTTAATCCAATAAGATGGCTGATTCACCTCTGTATCTCTTCTAACAATTTATTCGCAACGTTTCGAGCACTTGAGAAGGCTCGCTCAGCAAGTTCACCTTTTCCAACACAGCCATCTCCACAGAAGTAAAACGGTACATGATCAATGGAATTCGGTAGCAATTGGTTCGTATGAATATTCTTCACGCTTTGTACCATTGCCTTCTTAGAAATACGCTTAACAGCGATCGCCTCGCGCCAGCCTGGGTAATGGCGGTCGAACAGACCTTCCATGTCCGCTGTTCGTTTCTCCAAATATTGTTTTCTTGCGTCCTCATCGCTATATCCTTCACCTGATAGATACGCAATTCCTTGAAGAAGCTGTCCACCTTGTGGAACGATCGTATCGTCGGTTGCCGATACGTCGCTAATGAACATCTTATTGTTCATGTCACTTATGTAATGAAACGGTCTTTCAACTACCTGTTTAAACCCGACGTCATACACCATCACTTCGGTCGATGTATTATCTTCATATGGAGCTAAAAACGGCTCCCAAGGTGTTCCCTTTAGCAGCTTTGCAACCTGCTGTACTGGCATCGCAAATACAACACGATCAAATTGTAGCTCTCTATTTTTCGTTTTAATCATATATTTCCGATCTGCAAAGTTTACCGAATCTACCCCTTCACGTAAAGCGATCTCCCAGCGAGTAGAATCCGTTATCTTCTGCTTTAATTGCTCCGTAATAACAGCCCAGCTACCTAAAATATAGTTCACCGGCTTATTCGACAGAAATAAGTTGTGATAATACTGTGAAATAACCAATCCAGGAACTCTTCTAGCGTCTTCGGGCGTAATGAAGAAATTCGAACAGACGAGATGCTCCCATAGTTCCTTCACATTTTCGTCGGCATTCGATTGATTCAAGTAATCTCCTAGTGTCTCGAAATTTTTTACGTGGTGAATGTTCGCAATGATCGCCGTAATCTCCGCGATAAATCTTACTTTTCCCATCTTACTGAGTATGTCTGTTTTAACCAAGTTTACGAAATCAAGTGGAGCTTCGGTTACCTGATCCTTTTTTTCGTAAAGCACTCTACGTTTATCCACTTGTCTGCTTTTAAACGTAAGTTCAAGCTCTTGCTCCATTAAGGTAAGAGTGTGACGATCGATTCCATAGATGGCGTGAGCGCCAAAGTTTAACGTAAAACCTTCTTTTTCATAGGTGAATGCTCTACCGCCAATTTGTGGGCTACGTTCGAACAATACGCCTTCTATTTTATCACTTTTTGACAAGTAAGCTGCAGCTGTAAGACCTGCAAGACCACCCCCGATAATGGCTACTTTCATGCAAGATTCCTCCTTATCATCAGATATTTAATTTCTATAATGAAAGTATAGGAAATCGCCCCTTTAGAAACAATAGGCAATATGGTTAATCTTACCCATTACCGAGGTGAAACATGATTAATAAATTTACATTTTGGTTAACGTTATTCTCTTTATTTGTTTGTTTAGTTAACAATGCGGGATATGACAGAGAAAACTTGTTATTATTTTTCACTAGCATTCCTGCTTGGATTCTCGAAATTTTTACTGATGTTAATCGGGTGAATGCGTTAGTTGTCTACATACTAACAATCGGTTCTTGGACTCTATTGGGTTACGTGCTAGATCGTGCTATAGAAAGAAGGAGAAACGTACAGAATACGTGAGATAGAACAGGAGGAGCGAATGTGTCATAATGAAGATATCATTTGACATGTTAAAGGAGAGAAATAATTGAAAAAGAATCGTCTTCTCCCGCTCCTGCTCATCGTTTCGTCTGTCATAATTTCAAGCTGTAATAAAGCAGATGAATTACACGTCCAACCAAATTCAAGAATTGAAAATCCGCTCCCATATACGGAAGAAGTAGTCGCAGATAACCTTAACGTTCCATGGGCAATAGACCATTTTCAAGATAAAACAGCCCAATTCTTATATTTTACGGAAAGACCGGGGAATGTTCGAGTGATAGCCCCTTATCAAAGGCTTTTAGATGAGCCCCTCATCTCTTTTCCTGCACCTTTTCTAAGTAAAGGAGAAGGTGGATTACTAGGTTTAGTACTTGATCCCGATTTCCATGAAAATCACTACATATATGTTTATCATAGTTACAAAGTAAATGATGAAATTAAAAATCGTGTGCTACGGCTGATTGAAAAAGATAATAAAGCAACGATAGATAAAGTACTGATTGACGATATACCCGGAAATGTCAATCATAATGGTGGTCGATTACAAATCGGACCTGACTTGAAATTGTATATTACAACGGGTGATGCTTTACAGTCAGACTTAGCACAAGACCTTTCAAGTCTGGCAGGAAAAATTTTACGCATCAATCTAGATGGTTCCATTCCCAAAGATAATCCGTACCACGCCTCACCCGTATACAGTCTGGGACATCGAAACCCACAAGGTTTAGCGTGGCATGCTCATCCAGAAACAGAAGCCTTTTCCAAATATTTCATGTATTCCTCTGAGCATGGCCCGGCAGCCTTTGATGAAATCAATCTCATTAAACCAGGGGAGAACTACGGCTGGCCAACCATTAAAGGCGACGAGCGACTACAAGGAACACCATTATTTTTGAGACCGCTGTTTCACAGTGGTACAGAAACTTGGGCTCCATCAGGAATGACCTTCATAAGTATCGGGCCATGGGCGGGGCAACTTCTTATCGCTAACTTAAGGGGAACACAAAATCAAAAAATTGAATTCGAGGATGACTACACAACTGTAAAATCGACTGAAATAATATATAAAGGAAAATGGGGACGTATAAGAGACATAACCGAGATTAATGGCTCAATCTACATTTTGACTAACAACCGCGATGGGCGTGGGAATCCCAATGATGAGGACGACAAAATCATTCGTCTAACCCTTAAATAACCCACAATAGTAAAGTGGTTAAAAACACGACTTAGCAAAGTA
>FWWL01004361.1_pt1 | contig 24057 bp, 18 predicted proteins | sample 2228331 | NCBI WGS metagenome assembly FWWL01 (sample SAMEA103939775, study PRJEB20133) | metagenome | reverse complement strand
CGCCACGGTCGCCCTGATCGAGATGGTGCCGGCCGGCGCCGTCGCCCCCACCGCCACCGGCGACATGGGCGCGGCCGGCGCCTCGGGGGCGGCCGGCATCACGGGCGCCTCGCCCTCGCTTTACCGTATCACGCTGCAGATGGACGATGGCACCACACAGGTGATCACCCAGGAGGCGACACCGTCCTTCCGCAGCGGCGACCGGGTCAGCGTCGAGCGCGGGGGCATCCTGTACTGAGCTTCGAGCCGCGCTGCGGCGTGCCGTTCCCGCGCAAGCGGGAATCCATGCTGAGTCGGAAAGCACCTACTCTTTTTGCTAGTCGCTGCTTCAACAGACGTGGCTTCTGAGCTGTTGCACGGGTTGACGGCTACAGCTACAGTGACGGCTGCGCCGGCAGGCCCGGCGCAGCCACTCATTCAGAAGCCGGGACCCTGGCCCTCCTCGATATCCTGTGGATCGAGCGAAGCGTTGCGCGTCGCGGCGCTGATGACCTCGAACGGCAACTTCGGCGTGCGGTCCGCGTTCAGCAGGCCGTTGGCTTCCTGGAAGGTATCGGCGAACTGCGTGTAGCAAAAGCCACTGAACATGAAAGTCTCGTTCACCACCCTCAGCAGATCCCGGTACAGGGCCAGGTAGCTTTCGGCGGTGTGGGCGCGCGAGTAACCCCAGGTCTTCTCGTCGGCATCGGGACGGTGGTTGGGGTCGTAGGCGATGCCACCGAACTCCGTCAGCACGATGGGCTGGCCACGGTGCGGGAACCCGTCCAGGGTCAGGATGCGACCGCCCGGGCGCCGCTGGTCGAACAGCGTGCGCACCGGGTCGCTCACCGCGTAGCGCGCCTCGAGCTTTTCCGGATCGCAGTCGTAGTCGTGGATACCCAGGATGTCGGTGGCCGAAGCCTCCCATCCATCGTTGCCGATCACCGGCCGCGTCGCGTCGAGCGTGCGCGTGAGGTGGTACAGGGCCTCGACCGCGTTGCGATGTGCCTGCGTGAGGGTCAGGTTGGGCACGCCCCAGGACTCGTTGAAGGCCACCCAGACGATGATGCACGGGTGGCTGTAGTCGCGGGTGATCGCCTCCGTCCACTCGCGCACCATGCGGGTGATCGCGCGCGGCGAGAAGCGGTATGCCGAGGGCATCTCCTCCCACACCAGCAGGCCGAGCTTGTCCGCCCAGTACAGGTAGCGGGGATCCTCGATCTTCTGGTGCTTGCGCACGCCGTTAAAGCCCATCAGCTTGGCCAGCTCCACGTCGCGCTTGAGGTGCTGGTCGGACGGCGCGGTGAGGAAGGATTCCGGCCAGTAGCCCTGGTCGAGCACCAGGCGCAGCTGGTAGGGCCGTCCGTTGAGCATCAGACGGTCGCGGTTGATCGCGAACGAGCGCAGCGCCGTGTACGAGCGGATCCGGTCCACCACCTGGCTGCCGCAACGCAGGGTCACCTCCGCGTCGAGCAGGGTCGGGCGCTCCGGGCTCCACAGCAACTCGTTGCGCGAGTCGTCGATGCCCGGGTCGGACAGCGCGATCTTGCGGTTGGCTTCACCCGCCAGCAGCTTGTACTGGTCGTCGGCCATCAGGTGTTCGCCATGCCAGATCTTGACCTCGACGAACATGTCGTCCACGATGTCGCCGCCGGCGAACACCTCGCAGCCGATCTCGAAGGTCTCGAAATGTGGCGTCCAGCGCAGCGAGGCGATGAACGAGCGCGGCACCTGCTCCACCCACACGGTCTGCCAGATACCGGTGGTACGCGGATACCAGATCGAGTGCGGTTCGAGCAGCCAGTCCTGCTTGCCGCGCGGCTTGGCCAGGTCGAACGGATCGTCCTCCACGCACACCGTCACGCGCTGCTTGCCATCGGCCTTGAGCGCGCTGGTGATGTCGGCCGTGAACGGTGTGTGACCGCCTTCGTGCTCGGCCACCAGGTGCCCGTTGACCCACACCCGCGCGGCATAGTCGACCGCGCCGAAATGCAGCAGCGTGCGCCCGTCGTTCGGGGTCATGTCGAAGTCGCGCTCGTACCAGCACAGGTGGTGGAAGCCGGTGTCGCCGATGCCCGACAACTCGGTTTCGGGAGCGAACGGCACATTGATCTCGTGCGTCCAGTCGTCCACGCCCTCGGGCATGCCGAACTGCCGCTCGTCGTCGAAGCGGAACCGCCACTTGCCGTTCAAACTCATCCACTGGTCGCGCACCAGCTGGGGACGTGGGTACTCAAACTGGTTCATTGTCTTCCTTTCTGTCAGTCGGGACCGGGATCAGTATCCTGCCCTGTCGTCCATTCTTGTTGTATCGCCCGAGCGCGGCCTCGGCGGCCCGGCGCGCCTGCCCGAGGCGGCACAGGGCGACGCAGGCGCCGCCGAAGCCCGCGCCCGTCAGGCGCGCGCCGAGCACGCCGGGAGCCGCGCGCAGGTGCTCGCACAGCTCGTCCAGTTCAGGGATCGACACCTCGTAATCGTCGCGCAGGCTGGCGTGGGAGGCGTTCATCAGTTCGCCGAAACGCGCGGCATCGACGCCGGCGGCCGCCTCCAGTACCCGCAGGTTCTCGCGCACCACGTGGCGCGCGCGCTGGCGCAGCAGCGGTGGCAGCGACTCGACCGCATCCGGATCTTCCACGTCGCGCAGGGCGGCCACCCCAAGCTTGCGTGCGGCCTCCTCGCACTCGGCGCGGCGCTCGTTGTACTTGCTGCCGGCGAGCTTGCGCGCCACGCCGGAGTCGATCACGATCAACTCACTGTCCGCCGGCAGCGGCACCAGGCGGTGCTCGAGCGTGCGGGCGTCGATGAACAGCATGCGGTCACGGTCGGCCAGGCTCGATGCCATCTGGTCCATGATCCCGCAGTTCACGCGCGCGTATTCGATCTCGGCGCGCTGGGCGATGCGCGCCAGCTTCACGTCGTCCAGCTCGAAGCCGAGCAGCATGCGCAGCGCGCGCAGCGTCGCCACCTCGAGCGCGGCGGAGGACGACAGGCCGGCGCCCACCGCAAGATCGGTGGTCACGTACACCCGTAGCGGCGGCACCTGCACGCCTTCGGCCTGCACCAGCCGGATGCAGCCCTCGACGTAGCTGCCGAAGCCGGGCGGCGCGCTGCTGTCGGATGCGAAGGTCACGTTCGCGTCCAGGGTCGGTGAATAGAAATGGAAATGGTCGTCGCCGCTGCGGCTCATCGCCACGTCGGTGCGCTGCGGCGTCGCCACCGGCAGCATGAAGCCGTCGTTGTAGTCGGTGTGTTCGCCCAGCAGGTTGACGCGCCCGGGGGCCGAGGCATGGACCTCGGGTGCGCCGCCAAAAAAGGTGTCGGTTGTTACCATCATCGCGCCTCCAGCCAAAGCGGCCGCATGCGGCCATGCACGTTCGTCGCCGGCCACTCCGGGTCGAACGTCAGGTTCTCGAGCCCGTCGGCTCCGAGCAGGAAGGTGTCCTCGATCTTCAGGCCCGGAAAGCTCGGGTTGAACGCCAGCGCCATCCCGCGTTCGATCGCCGTCGCGCTGGCCGGCGTGGCCTTGATCTCGCGTGGGCGGTAGCCCGTGATGCCGCCCTGGTGGTGCTCGCGTATCGCGCCCCCGCGGTCCGCGTGGCGGTAGGCCTGGTCCAGTGCGTGATAGACCGCGGACAGCGATCCGCCCTCCCGCACCGCGGCCAGCCCGGTCGCCTCGACCTCCATCAGCGCAGCCTGCTCGCCCGGCGCCTCGCCGAAGGCGACGAAACGCGTGAGGTTGGCGTACAGCCCGTGGCGGCGCGCGCAAAACGCCAGCATCGCCCTCCCGCCCAACCGTTCGGCCGTCGGCACCGGGTGGCGGTACAGCGGCAAGCGGCGTTCGCCGGCGGCCAGCAAGAGCGCCGGCTCGATGCCCCGGCGCAGCAGCGAGAGCGCGCCGGCAGCCGCCAGTTCGTGCTCGCTCCACTCCGGCCGCGCCGCGCGCAGGACCTCGCTCATCGCCTGGGCCGCTTCGCGGCCCAGCGCCCGGTAGCGTTCCTGTTCGGCGTCGCCCAGCACCATGCGCCGCTGGCGCAGCGTCGCCGGGAGTGGCTTGTCGCCGCCCTTCGGCATGTCGGACAGGATGGCGCGCCCGCTCGCGGCGCCCTGCACGTAGCGCTCGGCCAGTTCGGCCTGGGTCCAGGGACTGGCATGGAAGGTGAAGCCAGGCGGCACCTCCTCGGCGCGCAGGCGCTCCTGTTCGATCTCGTCGGTCAGGATGCAGGCTTCCTCGGGCGTGACGAGCACTTCCGCGACCCCGCACTCGGCATCCTGGACGACCCGGCACGAGCCTCCCGCGGTGATCCAGGAGAACCAGTCCGCGCCACGCAGGCGCAGGGCGCCGGCGGCCGCGCCGTTCAGGGTCTCGCGCAGCAGCGCCAGCTTGGCGGCGACTTCGCCGCTGCGCTGTGCCAGTACGCTCATGCGTCCACCTCCAGGCTGACCTCGACCTGCTGCAACTCGTAGGCCGTGGTCTCGGGCAGCACGTCCATCGCGAACATGCCCGCCCCGAGTTCGGTGCCGGCCAGGAACTTGAGCCGGTCGCGGGTGCGGTACGGCGGCGAGAACTGGGCGTGCAACTGGGTCTCGGGATGGTCGTTGCCATCCGTTGGCGCCTGGTACCAGGTCATCAGGTAGGGGAAGGGACGGTCCCACAATGTCTCGTACTTGAGCAGCACGGTCTTGAGCGCGCGCGCCAGGCTCTCGCGCTGGGGCGGGGTGAGCGAGGCGAAGTCCTTGCAGGGTCCGCTGGGCATGACCCACACCTCGTAGGGGTAGCGCGCGCAGGCGGGCACGAAGGCGATCGCGTAGTCGTCCTGGTAGAGCACGCGGCGGCCGTCCGCGGCCTCGTCGCGCGCCATGTCGCACAGCAGGCTCGAGCCGTGCTGCAGGTAGTATTCGCGCTCCTGCGCCAGCATGCGAGCGGGCACGGCGGGCACGAAGGGGTAGGCGTAGATCTGCCCATGCGGGTGGTGCAGGGTCACGCCGACCTCGGCGCCACGATTCTCGAACGGCAGCACGTAGTGGATGTGCTGGTTGGCGCCCAGGCGCGTGGTGCGGTCGCCCCATGCCTGCAGCAGCAGTTCGATGCGCGAGAGCGGCAGGGTCGCCAGCGCGGCCTGCGGGTCCTGGGTGAACACGACCACCTCGCAGTGGCCGTTGGCCGGGGCCGTGGGCACCGTCAGGTTGCCGGGCGGATCGTGCGAATCCAGCGCCAGCGACGGAAAGCGGTTGTCGAACACCGCGATCTCGTAGTCGCCCGCCGGCAGTTCGGTCGGGTGCTCCGGATCGCTGGTGACGGCCAGCGGGTTGTACTGCGGTGGCGGCTGGTAGGTGCGGTTCTGGCGGTAGGCGGCGTAGGTCACCCATTCGCCGCGCAGCGGGTGCCAGCGCAGGTGCGGGTTGGCCATCTGCGGCTCGGCGAATGGACTGGGCGCGACCAGCCCCTCCGGGATCGGCTGGTTGCTGTACAGGGTGAGGTTGCGTCCGTCGGGCTTCTTCAGATCTTTGGTATGCATGGCATCCTGAAAAATGTCGAGCATTACGGGCGCGACGCACTGCTGCTTCACGTGCAATCGCGGCTGGATAACAGATCCTATCATGCGGTTTTCACCACATTTTCCGGGGTGCATTCCCTCCTTTTCCTATGGAAAACGGTAGATGCCGGGCCGCCCGGCGCACCTGCCCGTGCGGGCGCGCGCCCTCCTAGGGAAGAACGGTGGCGATACGCTTGGAGGGCCTGTTGGCGAGGGTATGCGTAGGAGCGAGCCTACAAGACATATAGAAGGATTCAGCGGATTCGGCGGGGCGAACTCTTACAGGGCAAATCCGGGGAAAAGAGGGTGCGACACCCCCCGGAGGGGGCGCGGGAATGAGCGGGCCGCCGGCGCGCGGGCGGCGCCGGCGCGGCCGGCTAGCGTGCCAGCTCGACCAGCACCGCCGTGTACATCCGCAGGTTCAGCAGCAGCTGTTCGAGGGTGATGAACTCGTGCTCGGAGTGGCCGGTGTAGACCTTCCCGGGCATCGCAGGGCCGAAGCTGACCGCCCTGGGGAACAGGCGCGAATTGGTACCGCCGCCGATGGCCACCGGCTTGGGGTCCTTGATGCCCGTGAAGTGCGAGAACACGCCCATCAATACCGGCAACTGGGGCGCGTCCTTCTGCACCCACGGCTCGCCCACGCGCACGCCGATGTTCGACAGCGGAAGATTGTCCCCCTGCCACTGGGCCAGCGCGGCATTGATCTCGTTGATCAACTGTTCGGCGGGCTTGCCCTGCGGGCGGCGCAGGTTGATCGAAATCTCGATGCCGTCGTCGCGCTGGCGGATCACGGTCGGCGCGACGGTCATCGGCCCCATGAAGCTGTCGCGGTAGGCGATGTTGCCGAACTTTTCGCCGTGGATGCCGGTACCGACCAGGTCATTGAGGAAGTTCACCACGCCGCCGGCCGTGGTATTCGCCCAGGGCCGCACGGCGAGCGCATCGGCCAGCATGCCGACCGCGTTCACGCCCTCTTGCGGCTTGGACGAGTGCGCCGACACGCCCCTGGCGCGCACCGTCAGCTCGCCGCCCTGCCAGTCGAAGCTGTACTGCATGCCCTGCTGGCGCGCGCCGCGCGCCCGGATCTGCTCGGCCAGTGCCGGCGTGGCGTTGGCGATCACCGCGTGCGCGTCCTCGGGGATCTGGCTGCCGAAGAAGCCGCCGCCGAAGGCCTTGATCGATGGTTCGCCTTGCGGCGCCGGGACCGCGCCCTGGCGCGGCACGGTCACCGCGACCGTTCCGTAAGCCTTCTCGGCGGTCACGGCCGGGTATTCCGCATCGATGGTGATGTTGATCTGCGGCGGCTCGTGCGTCTTGAGGAACTCCGTGAGCGGTCCCCAGTCCGACTCTTCGCCCATGTACACGTACAGTTCGATGCGCTTGGACAGCGGCACCTGCTGGTCGCGGATCGCCTTCATCGCGTACAGCGCGGTCGCGATCGGTCCCTTGTCGTCTTCGGCCCCGCGCGCCACCAGCTTGCCCGGCTCGCTGGTACGGTCCAGCTCGAAAGGCGACTTTTTCCACTTGGCCGGGTCCACCGGCTGCACGTCGCCGTGGGTGATCACGCCGACGCGCTCGCTGCCGCTTCCCAGGCCGATCACCACCACCCAGCCGTGGTCGGCATAGTCCAGCCCGAGGCGCGCCGCCTCGTCCTTGAGCGCGGCCTTGAAGGCGATGTGGGTGGGATTGCGGTCCGACGGGAGCGCCTTGTCGGCGACGGTGTTGAAGCTGACCAGGCGGGCCAGCGTCTCGACCACGTCGTCGCCGTAGGCCTGCACCGCATGTTGCGCGCTCTGGATCGCGATGGGGCTCGGCGCCGGAGCGGCTGCCGCGGCGGTCACCGCGCCTGCCAGCAGCAGGCTGGCGAAAAGGGTTTTGATCATCATTGTGTGCCCGGTCTCCTGGTTGCAAAAGCGCAAGAAGTCTAGCACAGGCATGGCGGCGCCCGACAGCGTCTTCAGGTATGCTGCGGGGACTGTCACAGCCCAGGAAAACGCCCCATGCGCGAGAAGACCCTGATCCGGACACACCCGGCGATATCTGACGACATCGGCGACCTGCGTACCCGCCGGCCCCTGCCGGGCCCGCGACTGGAACAAATCGATCCCTTCCTGTTCCTGAACCATCACGGACCGCAGACCTATGGCCCTCACAACCGGGGCCTGCCCTTCGGCCCGCACCCGCACCGCGGCTTCGAGACCGTCACCTTCATCCTCGAAGGCATGCTGACCCACCAGGACAGCGCCGGCCACGAAAGCGTGATCCGCGCCGGCGGCGTGCAGTGGATGACGGCCGGCCGCGGGCTGGTACACGCCGAGATCTCGCCGCGCGAATTCCTCGAACTCGGCGGGCCGCTGGAGATCCTGCAGCTATGGGTCAACCTGCCCGCGCGCCTGAAGATGTGCGCCCCGCGCTACATCGGCCTGCAGCGCGCCGACATCCCCGCCATCGCGGTCGATGGCGGCAAGGCCACGCTCAACCTGGTCGCGGGACGGTGGGACGGCCAGGAGGGGCCGGTCGATTCGCTTACCGGTGTGTTCATGAGCACGGTCGGGATGCGCCCGGGTGGGCGCCTGCACACCGGCGGATTGGCCGGGCGCAATGTCTTCCTGTACGTGGTGAGCGGGAGCGTGAAGGTCGGTGGCGGGGCCGTGCCGGCCGGCCACCTGGCCGAACTGGACACGGACGGCGAGGCGCTGGAGGTGCGCGCGGAGTCTGACGCGGTACTGCTGTTCGGCCACGCGGAACCGATCGGGGAACCGGTGGTGGCGCACGGGCCGTTCGTGATGAACTCGCGCGCCGAAATCGTCCAGGCCATGGCTGACTACCAGGCGGGACGATTCGGCGCGGTGCCTGAGCGGGATTAGCCGGCCGGGGTGACCTTCACGAACTCCGGCGCGGGCATGCGGTCGAACGACACGCGCAGGTTCTTGGCCGGCACCTTGAAATCGTAGCGCGAGACCGGCACCAGTTCGGTCTTGCCGTCACCCAGGTCCACGTACAGCTTGCGGTCCTCGCCGGTGACGCGCAAGGTACGCCCGTCTTCCAGTTTGTAGTCCCCCTGCATCCGGTCGTAGGAGCCCGGGAGCAGCTGCGACGGCTTGTCGCATCCGGCCTTGGCGCTGTTGGAGTCGGCGATGGTGCCCGGTGCAGCAGCGGCGGACAGGGAGAGTGCGGCGGCGCCGATGAAGGTCAGAACGTGTTGCATGCGCATGATATGCATCCTTTTGGTCGAAATCGGAAAAAAAACGGATCCTGACGGGTGGACGTATCCACCTGCTGATCCTCGTTGTCTCGGTTTCGCCAGTGTCTTCAGGTAGTGGCCTGGCGATGATTGAAAGTCTACCGGGACGCCGTTTCCGCTCAAGCGAGGACCGACCGAAATGCAGAAAACGCTGGATAGAGCGTAAATATGCTGGACTGGAATGCAATACGGGCAAACTTCGCCGAAGATCCGCACGAGCGTGCGTTCCGCCCCTGCCGGAAAGTGGCGTAGTGTGGGCGGGCCGCCGAGGCACTTGTGCAGGCGAGTGGAGCGTATGAGGTAGTGGCGCAGGGTGAGCCGGAGTCAGCGTCGCGCAGCGCGCTCTGGCGCTCTCACCGTGCCGCTTGCCTGAGCATCGCCACCAGCGGGTCGAGCACCTGTTCGTCGCTCCAGTAGATGTCGTGCGACAGCGGATTCCAGCTCCTGAACAGCAGGTTGAACACGCCCTTCCCTGCATTGATGGCGCGGTCCTCGACCAGCTCGCCGTAGGCGCGCGACAGCGGGCGCATTGGCCAGCCCAGCACGTCGTCGGGATCGTAGATGTTCAGCCACCGGAAACCGGGTGTGGGCCGCGCGATCGGGATGATCTGCATTTCCAGGTGCGAGGCCACGAAGACCGGGATATTGCACCCCGTCGTGATCCAGCCGACGCAGGTACCGCCCGCCAGGAAGCGCCGCTCGCTGGCAGTGAGGTCCCGCCGCAGTTCTTCGCGCGCCCAGGCGCCGATGTCCTGCCAGATACCCGCCGTCGCGCGTCCGCCGGCGAGCGCCTTCTGCGCGTCGTAGAAGTAGCAGGAGAGCACCTGGCAACCGAGCGACTGCGCCAGGAACACCACTGGCATGTCGGGGTTGAGGGCGTGAGCGGCCAGCAGTGTGCGGGCGATCTCGGTCTGGGCCCGGCCATACACCGACCCGGGGTCCTCCTTGCGGTTTTCCAGCCCGGCGGCGTCGCCCAGGCCGAACAGCACGAACTTGCGCAGCTTGTCGTAATGCACGTTGCTATGACCGCGCATCCGCTCCCAGACCACCATCTGGTTGCGCTGCAGGATTTCCTGGTAGTACACCGATCCCATATGCACCCGTTCCTGCAGCGCAGGCCCAAGCCTCTGGCGCAGCCTCCGGACCAGCTCCGCCGCGTAGTGGGGCGGCGTGTCGCCCATTCCATGAATCGTGATGAATGCTACGTCCGGCATCGCCGCCTCCCTGGCACTGGTGATCGACGCAGGCGCACACGGGCGGCGCCTGCCGATGAGCGGATTCTTGCATAAACGGCCAGCGGGCGACGCCACGCCGCGTTGGGTTTCAGCAGGCGGCCTGGCCCATGCGCAGTTCGAAGCGCGCGACCCCATCCACCCCGCCGCGCACGCGGTCGCCCGGTGCCAGCGGACCGACGCCGGCCGGCGTGCCGGTGAAGATCAGGTCGCCGGGCGCCAGCGTCACCAGTCGCGACAGGTGGGCGATCACGTCCGCCACCGGCCAGATCATCTCGTCCAGCTTGCCATCCTGGCGCACCTGTTCATTCACCTCCAGCCAGATGCGTGCCATGCTTGGGTGGCCGATGGTGGCGACCGGATGCAACTCGGTGCAGGGAGCGGACGCGTCGAAGCCCTTGGCCATGTCCCACGGCCTGCCGCTGTCCTTGGCGACCGCCTGCAGGTCGCGCCGGGTGAGGTCGATCCCGACCCCATAGCCCCAGACCAGGCCCAGCGCGTCCTGCGGGTCGATGTCCCTGCCGCCGGCGCCGAGGGCGGCCACCAGTTCGATTTCATGGTGCAGGTCGGCCGTGGCCGGCGGGAACGGGATGCTGCCACTGGCCGGCAGCACCGCGTCGGCCGGCTTGGTGAAGAAGAACGGCGCCTCGCGCGCGGGGTCGCCTCCCATCTCGCGCGAGTGGGCCGCGTAGTTGCGGCCGACGCAGAAGACACGGCGCAGCGGGAAGCGGGCACTGGAACCGGCGATGGCAAGCGATGGCACCGGTGGCGCCGGGATGACGTAGTCGGGCATGATGGTCCTTTCTTTGACGGATGGACAATCATAGCGGACGCGGGCGAAGCACGAGTGCGCCGCCTCCAGCCCAAGTTTTCCAAAAGCAATACTCGGTCGCTTCCGCGAAGGCGGGGGCCCATACACCGCGTACATTTCAGCTCACGATGGATTCCCGCCTTGCGCGGGAATGACAGGCGAGAAGTTGCATGCGTGGGGCTCGCGCCCCGCGCGGCGCGTGCGGCGCCGCGGGCTAGTGCGCGCTGGCGAAGCGCAGGTGCATGCGGCGCAGGCCGAACCAGACCCCGGCCGCCACCGCCGGCACCAGCAGGCCCGGCGCCAGGTCGGCATCGAGCGGCAGCCCGAGCCCTTTCGCCGCCTTGGCCGCATACGCCAGCAGACCGATCACGTAGTACGAGATCGCCGCCACCGACAATCCTTCCACCGCCTGCTGCAGGCGCAGTTGCTGCGCGGCGCGGGCGTTCATCGATTGCAGGATCTGCCGGTTCTGCATCTCCTGCACGATGCCCACGCGGGTGCGCAGCAGGTCGTTGGTGTTGGCGATGCGCGAACCGAGCGCCTCCTGGCGCGCGGCGGTGGCGTCGCAGGTGTTCATCGCCGGGGCCAGGCGCCTGTCCATGAATTCCTCGACCGTCGGGCTGCCTTCGATACGCACCTCGCGCAGCTCCTCGATGCGTGCCTTCACCAGCCGGAAGTAGGCGCGCGAGGCGGAAAAGCGGTAGCCGTTGTCCAGCGAGAGCTTCTCCAGCCTTGCCGCCAGCCGGGTGAGCTGGCCCAGCAGCTGCTGCTCCCCTCCCCCGGCCGGAACATCCTGCCGGGCCGAGGCCAGGTCGGTCGCGACCATCGCACGCGCCAGTGCGGCAAGCTCGGTCTCGATGTCGTCCAGGGCCGCAGCCACCGCGCGTGCGCAGGGCAGTCCGAGCAGCGCCATCATCCTGTAGGTCTCGATCTCCAGCACACGCTGCACCAGGCGGCCGGCCTGCTGCGCGCGCATGCCCACATCCCGGATCACGAAGCGGCTGAACCCGTCGGACTGGATCGCGAAATCGCTCCACACCTCGGCGCCCTGCATCACGCTCGACCCCGCCAGCAGGCCGCCGCCGAAGGTCGCTGCAAGTTCGGCGGGCTCGCCCTGCCCGCGCACCAGTGCGACGTGCACGGCCGCCATCACCCTCCCCGCGAGGCCAGCCAGCCAGCTTTCGGGCAGGTGCGCCAGCGGCATGTGCGCGAAGACGTCCTTGAGCGGCGGCGCGTCGTCGATGCGCGTGGTGAAGGTGTAGCTGGCGAACTCGGTGTGGCACTCCCACTTGAGGCGGAAGCGTCCGAAGTCGTGGTAGAAGTGGCTGGCGCCCTGCCCCGGCGCGGCCACCCCGAAGTGGGCGCACAGCGCCGCGAGCAGCGCGTGCTGCGACCTGGCGTGCTCGTGCGGGGGACCTGCTTCGCTGTCCCGGTACACGGCCAGGTGCGAGATCGCTTCCGGCACGTCGAGCTTGAGGAAAGGCCGCGAGTGGATCTCGGCGGCGAGCGGCACGCGTAGCGCGTGGCTGAGGCTGAGGCTCGAATGGGCTGTGCTCATGGGTGTGGCGCTTCCTCCGGGTTGGACCGGTGGGCACAAGTGCCCACCCTACGGCTGGAACTGGCGGTGCTCATGGGTGGGGGCGCGCGTGCCTTGGCGTCAGTAGATCTCCGCAGCCGCTTCGCGCACCGCCTTGAGCAACAGGTCGGCGCCCGGCGAGAGCAGGTGGTCCTGCTGGCGGACGATGCCGAAGGCGTCCATCTTGCAGGGCAGCTCGATCGGCAGGATGCGCATCACGTTCAGCGAAGCGTAGTACTGCGCCACCTCCAGCGGCATCACATGCAGCGAGTCGGTGTGCTGCAGCAGCGCCGTGATGACCAGCAGCGCCGTGGTGTCCACCACATTCGTCGGCGGAGCCAGGCCGGCGCGGCGGAACATCATGTCGAAGCGGTGCCTCAGGATGCTGCCGTGCGGGGGCAGGATCCACGGCCTGCCGGCGATGTCGCGCAGTTCCAGCCTCTTCTTGTCCAGCAGCGGGTGGTTCGGGCGCACCACCGCGCAGGCCGGCTCCTCGGTCAGCTCCTCGTACACCAGTCCGGTCGAACCGCCGCTGTCGAGGACGCGTCCGATCATGAAGTCGAGCGTGCCGCGCTGGAGCTTGTCGAGCAGGACGTTGCTCGGCTCGAGCTGCACGCCGATGCGCAGCAGCGGCGCCTGCTCCTTGATGCGCGCGATGGCGCGCGGCAGCAGCGCCATCGCGGGGGACATGATGACGCCCACCTCGACCTGGCCCACCAGGCCGGCGCGCAGCGCGTTGATGTCGTCGTGCGCCAGCGCCAGGCTGGTCAGGGCCATGCGCGCGTGGCGGATCATGGTCTCGCCGTAGATGGTCGGCTGCATCCCGCGCGGCAGGCGATCGAACAGCCGCACGTCCAGCATCTCCTCCAGGTCCTTGATCTGCTTGGAGGCCGCGGGCTGCGTCATGTGCAGCTCCTCGGCGGCCCGGTGGATGTTGCGGAAGTCGTCCAGCGCGATCAGGAGCAGGAGCTGGCGCGTCTTCAACCGCGCCTTGAGGAACCAGTTCGGGTTTGTCGTATCCATCAGCCGATCATACCATTATCGATATTGCCTTCTAGATAAATACAACATTGTGTTATCACTTGCACGCGTCCGAGGGATTGGCCGCCGGTCCCTGCGCGGTCTGGGGAACGGGCAGGATCTTCCCGTCCGGGCCGTAGCGCAGCTCCTCCACCGCGGCGGAGCGGCGGAATTCACCGCCGCCGGGCAGCTTCGCGTTGTGGTAGAAGATGTAGGATTTGCCATTGAAATCGACGATCGCGTGGTGGATGGTCTTCACGTTCGCGTTCTTCTCCATGATCACGCCGCCGAAGGACCAGGGGCCGGTCGCGCTCGGTCCCGTCATGTACACCGTCTCTTCCGGGAAGTGGCGCGAATAGGACAGGTAGTAGGTGCCATTGTGCTTGTGCAGGTAGGCCGCCTCGGTGAATGCCTCCAGGCCCACCGTGTGGATCGGGCCGTCGAGCTCCATCATGTTCGGCTTGAGCTTCGCGTACTTCATCACCGTATTCCCCCAGTACAGATAGGCCTGGCCATCGTCGTCGATGAACACCGCCGGGTCGATGTCGTCCCAGCCGATCATGGTTTCCCTTGTCATGTCGTTGGTGACCAGGGCCGAGCCGCGCACGTCCACGAACGGGCCGGTCGGGCTGTCGGACACCGCCACGCCGATCGCCTTGCCCGGCACGCTCGCGTGTTCGACGGTCGAGTAGAAGTAGTACTTGCCGTCGCGCTTGACGATGTCCGCCGCCCAGGCGTCCTTCTTCGCCCACTTGAAGGTCGAGTACTGCACCGGCGAGCCGTGGTCGGTCCAGTTCTTCATGTCGCAGGTCGAATACACCCGCCATTCGTTCATCACATAGTCCTTGCCGCCCGCCGGGGCCTCGTCCTTGCCCAGGTACAGGTAGACCCGTCCGTTGTCGACCAGGGCGGCCGGATCGGCCGTGAAGGCATTCGTCACGATGGGATTGGCCGCCTGGACCGCCAGCGCGGCCATTCCGAGCGAGGCCGCGATTACGCATTGCTTGAACATATAGGTCTCCTGCCTGTGTTGTGATTGTTGTTGGCCGCCGCGCGGCCTCATGTGCTCTTGCGGCCCACCGACATCAGCCGCTGGACGACGCAGAACACGAACAGCAGCGCGCCGATCACGATCTTCGTCCACCAGGAGCTGAGCGTGCCGTCGAACGCGATCAGGGTCTGGATGGTGCCCAGCACCAGTACGCCGGACAGGGCGCCGGCGACGTAGCCGTACCCACCGGTGAGCAGGGTGCCGCCGATGACGACGGCGGCGATGGCGTCCAGCTCCGTCCCCTGCGCGTGCAGGCCGTAGCCGGACAGCATGTAGAACGAGAACAGGATGCCCGCGAGCGACGCGCAGAATCCGCTGAAGGCGTACACCATGATCTTGGTGCGTCCGACCGACAGGCCCATCATCGCGGCCGACTGCTCGTTGCCGCCGATGGCGTACACCGCGCGGCCGAAGCCGCTGTAGTGTGCCAGCCAGACCGCCAGCGCCAGCACCACGATGGCGATCAGCGCGCCGGGCGAGATGAAGCCGCCGAGGACAGGCAACTGGGTCTGGGACATGGCGACGAACAGCGGGTCTTCGATGGTGATCGATTCGATGCTGATCAGGTAGCACAGGCCGCGCGCCAGGAACATGCCGGCCAGCGTCACGATGAATGGCTGCAGGCGAAACACGTGGATCACCGCGCCCATGCCGGCGCCGAACAGGGCGCCCACCAGCAGCACGCAGGCGATCACCGCCACGGGTGGCCACTGGGCCACCTGCAGGAGCCAGGCCGCGATCATCGTGGACAAGGCCAGCACCGCGCCGACCGACAGGTCGATGCCGCCGGAAAGGATCACGAAGCACATGCCGACCGCGATCACCAGCAGGAAGGCATTGTCGATCAGGAGGTTCAGCAGCACCTGCAGCGACAGGAAGCCTTCGTAGGCATATCCGCCAGCGAGCAGCATGGCCACCAGCAGCAGCACCGTGACCAGCGAGGTGAACCAGGGCGTGCCGGGCAAGCCTCGCACGCCGCGCATGACGCCGTTCGTCGTGTCCTGCGTCGCGCCCGTCATGCCGGCCTCCGCTGCCACAGGGATTTGAACTGGTCGGACTGCGAGATGCAGACCAGGAATACCACGACCGACTTGACTACCATGTTGACCTCGGGCGGCACGCCCAGCGAATAGATGGTGTAGGTAAGCGTCTGGATGATGAGCGCGCCGATGATGCTGCCCATCAGGCTGAACTTGCCGCCGGCGAGCGAGGTGCCGCCCAGCGTGACCGCCAGGATGGCATCGAGTTCGAGCAGCAGGCCGGCGTTGTTGGCGTCGGCGCTCTTCACGTTGGAGCTGATCATCAGGCCGGCGAGGCCGGCGCATGCGGCCGAGAACACATAGACGAACACGATCAGCGCGGCGGTGCGGATGCCTGCCAGGCGCGCCGCCACCGGATTGATGCCGACCGACTGGATGAACAGGCCCAATGCCGTCCTGCGCATCAGCAGCGCGGTGGCGCCGAACACCGTCGCCACCACGAACAGCGCGAACGGCAGGCCGAACAGGTAGCCGCCGCCGATGAAGAAATACGGCTGGTAGTACACGGTGACGATCTGCCCGTCGGTCAGCAGCTGCGCCAGGCCACGGCCGGCCACCATCAGGATCAGGGTGGCGACGATGGGCTGCAGGCCCAGGCCGGCGACGAGCGCGCCGTTCCACAGACCGCACAGCAGCGCGGCGCCCATGGCCGCGCCGAGGGCCAGGGCCATCGGCGTCTGGCTCACGTACTGCGGCACGCCGTTTTCGATCACCATCGTCCCGCCGATCAGCATCGAGGCGACCGTGCCCGAGAGGGCGACCACGGCCCCGACGGAGATGTCGATGCCGCGCGTGGCGATGACCAGCGTCATGCCGAGCGCCGCCAGCATCAGCGGCGCGGCGCGGTTGACGATGTCGACCAGGCTGCCGTACAGGTGGCCGTCCTTGATCTCCAGCCGGAAGAAGCCCGGGATCAGGAGGAAGTCGATCAGCAGCAGCGCGAACAGCGCGGCCAGCGGGCGAAACAGCGTGTGCCGCGTCGCCCGCGACAGCAGCGAAGCCTGCGCCGGGCTGGCCGCGCCCTGCCGCGGCGGCGCGCCGACCGGCCTGTCCGCGTCCTTGACGATCTCGCTCATGCCCCCTCCCCTGCGATCACATGCAAGACCGAGGTCTCGTCGAGCTCCCCCCGGGCATACTCGCCACAAGCCTTGCGGTCGCGCATGACGACGATGCGGTCGCTCACGCGCAGCACTTCCGGCAGCTCGGACGAGATGAACAGGATAGACATGCCCTTGCGGCACAAAGCGGTAACGTAATCCATGATTTCCTGCTTGGCGCGCACATCGATACCGCGCGTCGGTTCGTCCAGAATCATCAGCCGCGGCTCGGTGGCCAGCCAGCGTGCCAGCAGCACCTTTTGCTGGTTGCCACCGGAAAGCGTGCCGATGGGTGTCTCGATGCTGGCGGTCTTGATCCCCAGCGCCTTGACGTAATGATTCGCCAGCTCCTGCTGGCGGCGCAGCGGAATCGCGCGCAGCAGCCCCTGGCGTGCCTGCAGCGCCAGGATCAGGTTCTCGCGCACCGACAGCGACAGGATCGCGCCCTCGTGCTTGCGGTCTTCCGAGCAGAAGCCGATGCCCTGCGCGATCGCGTCCCGCGGCGTGCCGAAGCTGCGCTCGCGCCCGCCGATCTCGATGGCGCCGCTGTCGGCCTTGTCGGCCCCGAACAGCAGGCGCGCGGTCTCGGTGCGTCCCGAGCCGAGCAGGCCCGCGAGGCCAAGCAACTCGCCCTTGCGGATCGCGATGTCGACCGGGGCCAGGACACCCCTGCGCGCCAAGCCCTTCGTGCGCAGGAATACCTCGTCGCTTCCGTGCCCGGACTGCACCGCGCAGCCCGACTGCTCGGGCGCCTCGGCCGCCGCGCCGATCATCTTGTTGACCAGCGCGAGGCGCGACAGCTCGCTGCATGCGTACTCGCCTTCGCGCTCGCCATTGCGCATCACCGTGATGCGGTCCGAGATCGCATAGGTCTGGTCGAGGAAGTGGGTGACGAACAGGATCGCCATACCCTGTTCGCGCAGCGAGCGCAGCACCGAGAACAGCAGCTGCACCTCGGCTTCGTCCAGGCTGGAGGTCGGTTCGTCCAGGATCAGTACGCGGGCCGAGACGCTGGTGGCCCGCGCGATCGCCACCATCTGCTGGATCGCCAGCGAGTACGTGGACAGCGGCTTGCCGACATCGATATCGACCTGCAGCTTCGTCAGCAGTTCCCGGGCCTGGCGGCGCATGGCTCGCCAGTCGATCATGCCGAAGCGGCGCGGGTAGCGGCCGATGAAGATGTTCTCCGCGACCGACAGGTTCGGGCACAGGTTCACTTCCTGGTACACGGTGCTGATGCCAAGGTCCTGCGCATGCTGGGTGGAGCGCGGTGCGATTTTCCGTCCCCCGAGGACGATGCTGCCGCGCTCGGGCTGGTACACGCCGGTCAGCACCTTGATCAGGGTGGACTTGCCGGCGCCATTCTGCCCCATCAAGGTATGGACCTCGCCGGGGTAGAGGCGCAGGCCGGCGTCGGACAAGGCCTTCACGCCCGGGAACTGCTTGTGGATGCCGGCCATTTCCAGGACCGGCACCGCTTGGATGGAGGCTGCCATGGGCGCCTCAGTACTTGCGGTTGGGGTATTCCTTGGCCGCGACTTCAGCTGGGAAGACACCCTCTTGCACGGTGATACGCTTGGGCACCGGCTTGCCCGCCGCGACCAGTTGCGCGGTCTGGATCAGCTGCGGTCCGAGCAGCGGATTGCATTCGACCGTGACGTTGAGCTTACCCATCATCATGGCCTCGAAGGCGCCCTTCACACCGTCGATCGACACCACCAGGATGTCCTTGCCCGGTTTCAGGCCCGCTTCCTCGATGGCCTGGATCGCGCCGATCGCCATGTCGTCGTTGTGCGCGTAGAGCACGTTGATGTTCTTGCCCTCGGACTTGAGGAAGGCTTCCATCACCTCCTTGCCCTTGGCGCGGGTGAAGTCGCCGGTTTGCGAACGGATGATCTTCAGCTTCGGATGGCCGGCGATGACTTCGGCGAAGCCCGCCTTGCGGTCCAGGGCCGGCGCCGAGCCGACGGTGCCCTGCAGCTCGACGATGTTGTAGCCGCGGTTCGGGTTCTTCTTCGCGTGATCGACCAGCCAGCGCGCGGCGCGGCGCCCCTCTTCGACGAAGTCCGAGCCGATGAAGCTCACGTACAGCGATGGGTCGGCCTTGACGGCGCGGTCGGTGAGGATGACGGGGATCTTCGCGGCCTTGGCCTCGCGCAGGACCGTGTCCCAGCCCGATTCGACGACCGGCGAGAACGCGATCACATCGACGCGCTGGGCGATGAAGGAACGGATCGCCTTGACCTGGTTTTCCTGGCGCTGCTGGGCGTCGGCGAATTTGAGGTTGACGCGCGCCTTGCGGGCGGCGTCCTTGATGGACGCGGTGTTCGCGGTGCGCCATTCGCTTTCCGCCCCGACCTGGGAGAAGCCGATGACGAGCGGCTTGGCGGCAAAGGCCGGGCTGGCGGCGGACAGTGCGGCAGCGGCGGCCGCGCCCAGGAGGGCCCTGCGGGTGAGTTTCATCACTTTGTCTCCGGTATTGTTGTATTTCAATCGTAGGGCAAAGTGGGATACTGATCCAATCAATTTTTTGAGCAGATTGATATCGGAAACGGTATTTTAGCCAGTGATGCTTCGCACACGGCACGACGGTGGGCACGAGCGCCCACCGCGACATGCGGCCGCCGGAAGGGCGACCAGGCCATCTACCGCAACAACCGCACCCCATACAGCCCGCCCGCCACCGACCCCGGCTGCGCACGGAAGGTCACCACCCGCTTGCCCTGCCCCGCCGGCACGGGGAAATCGCGGGTGTAGAACTCCTGCGCGGCGTCCGCCCCCAGCGTCACCGTCTCGAGCAGGCGTCCGTCGACCAGCACATCGAAGCTGCGCCCGGCGTCGGCCTTGGCGAACGTGAGCCGCAGCACCTTCGCCTCGCCCTTCGGGTCCTTGAGTTCGTAGCTGAACCACCCGGTCGCATGGCGCCAGTGCCTGCCGTTGTTGATCCCGGCTTCGCTGCCCTCGCCCTTGAAGAAGTGATCCGACTCCGGCTGCTGCTCGCCCGGCGCCACCTGGTCGATGGTGCGCGCGTCCAGCGCCAGGCGCTCGGCCTCGCGTTCCTTGTTCGCCGCCTGCATGCGCTCCAGGTTGGCCGGCGTCGAATGCTGCCAGTACATCGTGTAGCGCGACTCGTGCAGGCGGAAGAACGGGATGAACTCCGTCCTCGCCCCTTGAGCCCCGTGCACCAGTCCCGCGGGCGCGGTGAAGGTCAGCGGCTTGCCCGGCACGGGCTTGAGCCTCTTGATGAAATCCGTGCTGTCGCTCACGAACATCGGCGCCGCCTCCAGCGGACACACCGGCCCCTGCGCGATGTGCCCCATGCGCGAATCGTCCGCCAGGTAGTCCAGCTCCTCGTCGCCGAACAGCTTCGTCTTCGCCGCCAGCACGATGGGCCCGTGCAGCACCGCATGGTAGTTCGACTTGTCCGGCATCTGCTCCAGGCGCGTCGTCATCGGCAAGCGCACGTCCACGGTGTCCCCCTGGCGCCATTCCCGGGCCAGGCTGAAGTAGCTGCCGGGCGCTGCATCGACCTTTACCTCCTTACCGTTCACGCTCACCTTCATCGCGCCGGCCGCGACCCACGCGGGATAGCGGATCTTCATCGTGAAGCGCGCCGGCGCGTCCACGCTGATGCGGGTGCTTCCCTCGTCGGGAAAGCGCGTGGTCTGCGTGACGCGCACATCCTTCTCGCGCCAGTTGAGCGTGGACGGGATGAACAGGTTCACGAACAGTTCGTCGCCCTCGCGCGCGTAGATGAATTCGCCGTACTTCGCGTGGCTCTCGATGCCCGACCCCACGCAGCACCACATCCCCTTGTCCACCTGCGAATACACGCGGTAGTGGTTCGGCCGCATCGGGGTGAAGTACACGAAGCCGCCGCCCGGGCGCTGCGAGGACAGGATGTGGTTGTACAGCGCGCGCTCGTAGTAGTCGCCGTAGCTGCCCTTCTGCTCCGACAGGAACAGCATCCCCGTCAGCTTGAGCATGTTGTAGGTGTTGCAGGTCTCCGGCCCTTCGACCTCGTTGATCATCGGCCCGAAGTCGTTCTCGTCGTGGAAATGCTCCTTCACGCTGTTGCCGCCGATGGCGACCGTGCGCTTGTCGTGCACCGTCTGCCAGAAGAAGCGGGCGGCCCGCTCCATGTCCGCGCGACCCGTCATGTCCGCGATGCGCTTGAAGCCGATCACCTTCGGAATCTGCGTGTTCGCATGCAGGCCGGTGAGCTTGTCCTGCCGCCGCGCCAGCGGTTCCAGCACCGCCTGGTGCGAGAAGCGCAGGGCAAGGTCGAGATACTTGCGCTCCCCCGTCATCTGCGCCACATCGGCCAGCACTTCGTTCATGCCGCCATGCTCGCTGCGCAGCATCGTCTGCATCTGCTCCGGCGTGAGCCGCGAACTCAGGCGCAGCGCCCAGTCCGACAGGTCGATGAGCATCACGCGCGCGTCCTGGTTGCCCGCGTGGACCCAGGCGTCGCGCAGGCCCGCGTACACCTTGTGCAGGTTGTACCAGGGCACCCATTTGCCATTGACCGAGAAGTTGTCCGCCTCCAGCTTGCCGCTGGCGATATCGCGCCAGGCCTGGCGTCCTCCGGGAATGCCGCCGATGTAGCCATCGCCATTGGCCAACTGCGCGCGTTTCAGTTCCGCCACCGCGTAGTTCAGACGGCGCAGCACCTCCGCGTCGCCCGTGGAGGCGTACATCAGCGCCAGCGCGGACAGGTAGTGCCCGCCCATGTGGCCGTCCAGGCCTGTCGACTCCCAGTTGCCGTACGACGGCTTGCGCGGCTCCAGCCCCGCTTCGCGCAGGAACGGCGCCAGCAGCCGGTCCGGCTCCAGCGCCATCAGGTAGTTCAGGTTGGTGGTCTGGGCGTCCAGGAAAGGACTGGGGCCGAGCCGCACGTCGGCCAGCGGGAACAGTTCCGCCGCCTGCGCCCAGGCGCCGCCCGCCAGCAGCATCAGCGCCGCGATCCCCGTCTTCATTTCAGCTCCACGCTCGTGTAGCGGTTCAGGTCCTTGGGATCGACGACCGGCCAGCCGTCCTTGTCCCACTTCATCTCGAGCACCTTCAGCTTCTGCAGGTACTTGTCGCCGGTCTCGTAGGCGTGCAGCACCATGTAGTCCTTGCCGTCGAAGGTGTAGGCGCTGTTGTGGCCGAGTGCCTTCCAGTCGCTGGTGCCCTGGATGACAAGCGAACCGCCGCCCTTGGCCATGTCCACGCCCTCGCGGTCGACGTAGGGGCCGGTCAGGTCCTTCGCGCGGCCCACGACCACCTTGTAGGTGCTGTCCTTGCCCTTGCAGCACAGGTCCCAGGAGGCGAACAGGTAGTACCAGCCGTTCTTCCTGAAGATGAACGGCGCCTCGATCTGCGCCGGCCCGGCCTCTTCGTCCGGCGTGTAGGCGGGACGGTCACGGCGCGCGATCGTGTGCCACTCCTGCGGCTCGGCGAGCTTCGTGCGCGATTCATCCAGCTTCACCAGCTTCAGCCCACTCCAGAACGAACCGAAGGACATCCAGGCATCGCCCTTGTCGTCCTCGACGATGGCCGGGTCGATGGCGTTCCACAGGTCGCGTCCCGGCACCGACCGCAGCACCATGCCCTGGTCCTCCCACTTGTAGTCAGGCGAGCGCGGGTCGAGGGTGGTATTGGTGGTCACACCCATGCCGGACGTGTTCTTGCCGAATCCGGACACCGAGTAGTACAGGTAGTACTTGCCGTTGTGGTGGTAGATGTCAGGCGCCCAGATATGGTCGTTGAAGGTCGGCGCGGCCGTCTTCGCCCACGCCGGCTCACCGGCGAACACGCGCCCTTCCTTCTTCCAGTGCTTCATGTCGGTGGAACTGTAGAAGGTGATGCCGGGACCGGTGCTGAAGAGATAGTACCTGTCGCCTTCCTTGGCCATCACCGGGTCGTGCACGCTCACCTGCGCGGCATGGCTGGAGAAACTGGCCGCCGCGGCGAGCGTGCAGGCGGCAAAACGGGTGAGAAAATTCATCGCTTCATCCTCGAAATTCATTGAATCAGTCCGTGGTGCGTACGCCCCACAGCGACACGCCCTCGCGCGACTGGGCGGTGAAGGTCACCGTGAACGCGTTGGCGTTGGCATTCCACTGGCGCGACAGTACACCACTGAAGCTGCCGGCGCCATCGAGCACCATGCCGACCCGGTTGGCGCCCTTGTGCGTCCAGCTGCCGCTCAGCGCGCCGCTGACCGTCCCGTCGGCGTTCAGGCGGATATCCTGCGATGGCTTGAGCGCCGCCGAGATATCCTTGCCGTGGTTGACCATCCCGTAGGCGCCGGCGGCATCGGCTGCGCCGACGGCCGCCGGCAGCGCGGCCGGGTTCTTCGACAGCGGCACGTAACGCAGCGGCGCGAGCACCGGCCAGCCGTCCTCATTGATGAACATCTCGTGCACCCGCACCTCGTGCGCTTCGCCCCGGTTCGGAAAGCGGGCGTGGAAGAACACGAAGTACTGGCCGCTGGACGGGTCGTGGATCGCCGAATTGTGGCCGGGCGAGACGTATCCTGCCGGCGTACCGCTCTCGCCGGGGGCCAGCGCGAACTGGTGGTTGCCCATCAGCTTCTGGCCGAACGGCGCGATGCTCGCGTCGTCGAACAGCGGGAGCGCCGGGTTGGACTTGACCTGCGCCATGTCCCTGCCCTGCGCATCCAGGAAGGGGCCGTCCGGCCTGGCCGAGCGCGCCACCCGCACGTTGTAGGCGCCATCGGCATCGAGTCCGCCGAAGGAGGTGAACAGGTAGTAGAACTTCGACTCTGGGCTGTACAGGACGTAGGCGCCCTCGATGCGGCTGTGGTTCCCGCCCATCAGGTGCTTGCCATAGCCCTGCCCGGGTCTCGGCATGCCGGTGGCCTTGTCCATCGCCAGGATGAAGATGCCGCCCGAGTAGGAGCCGTACACCATCCACAGCTCCCCGTCCCTGTCGCGGAAGGTGTGCGGATCGACGGTGTTCGGATGCACGCGCGCGTCGTAGATCCTGCCGTCCTCGCTCGGCTGGTCCCACATGCCGGACTTGAGGAATATCCCCTTGTCCACGTACGGCCCTTCGATCTTGTCCGCCACCGCCACGCCCATGGCCGAGCGCGGCGAGTCGCCCTTGCAGGCGTTGTAGTACATGTAGAACCTGCCGTCGTCCAGCTGTATGACGTCGGCGGCCCACAGCGTATCGGTCTGCGCCCAGGCGAAGGTCTCGGCCAGCGCCGTCCTCACCTTGTCGAACAGCGGGTTGGCGTCGTTGGCGCCATCGGCGACCCTGGTCCAGTTCATCAGGTCCGTGGAGCGGGCGGCGGCAAGGTGGGAACCGAACACGTAGTAGGTGTTCGCCACCTTGATCACCGACGGATCGTGCACGGAGACGTTTGCGAAGGTGATGGCAGGCTGCGGCGCGGGCGCCGGGGCAGGCACAGGCCCCGGCACGGCGACCGGAGGGGGCGCGCCCACCGCCGCGCCGCCC
>FWWL01004360.1_pt1 | contig 24066 bp, 19 predicted proteins | sample 2228331 | NCBI WGS metagenome assembly FWWL01 (sample SAMEA103939775, study PRJEB20133) | metagenome | reverse complement strand
CGCCCCCAACCCCGCCCGGGGCCGGGCCTACCTCCGGGTGCGGGCGCCCACGGGGACGGCCCCCGGGACCTACCGGGTGCGCCTGGAAGGGGGTGGGGCCTGGGCCACGGCGGAGGTCCAGGTGGAGGCCCTTCCCGCCCGGGTGGTGCTCTCCGCCTGCTCCGAGGGGGGCGCTTGCCGAAGCCTCGCCCTGCCCCCGGAAGGGGGGCCTTTCCGGCTTGAAGGCCTCTCCCCCGGGACCTACCGCCTCCTCGCCTTCTTGGACCGGGACGGAGACGGGGCCCTGGACCCGGAGGAGCCCCGGGGGGAGGCGGAGGCCAGGCCCCCGGCCACGGGGGTGTGCCTCCTGGTCCAGTGAAGACAAGCTGGACCTTTCAGCTGTTCATCTGGGTCCGCCTGGTGGAGCTGGGGGGGCAAGTGGCTGGTCCTCAACCTGGCGCCCCATCACGAGACCGCGGTGCGCCTCCTGGGGGCCGGGCGATATTACCTGCTGGAGTGAAGGGGGTGCGGAATGTGGGACCACCCGCCACTCGGCGGGCAGGGGGCTGAGTTCGGTCATGCGGTAGCCGGGAGGAAGGTTTTCATAGACCATGCTTTTTCAACCCTCTCAGAATGGAAGATCATCATCTTCGCCTGGCTTCGTTTCCTGACCGTTGTCCGAGGCGTTCAACATAACCTTTAAATGACGAATCATTTTGTCAATCTTGGCCCATCCAGGGTCTTCGCTATAAGCGTCAAGGTTTTGGGCAGCCCACCTTGCTTTGAAAGGTTTTGACGAAACCCCCTGCTCTTCAGCTTGCTGCTCCAATGATGCATAGTGTTCAAAAGATTTTCTCATAGCCTCTTCAAAATCCGCACCGAAGATGGTATATTTGTCGGCAACAATCCAGTCTTTAGATCCAATCAGCTGATCTGCCTTGGTTTCATCCGTTATCCCTACTGCTCTGAGGGCATCTCTCCTCTTCGCTCCGCTATTATCGTCTTTCGCATCGTTATCAAAAACAATGTAACAGGGCAGCCCATATGCGCTAAACAGCCGATACCATTTGGCAAGATTCCCCTTTCCTCCCACACCCAGAATCGCGACTCCTTCGCGTTCTACGTCCAATCCTCGTTTTTCAAAGAGGATGGGAAGGGCTAACTCCTCAGTCTGGCCTTCAACAAGCACAATGACGCGAGCGAAAAAGCCTGACAAAATGTCGCTTGTGGCATTTGCTGCATAGAAAGGCAGGATATTGCCTTCATTTACACGGTTGGAAGGCGATCCCATGTGAATGCATTTTTGCACAAGATTGGCTCGAGATAACTGGCGTACCCGTGTAGATCCTCCCTCTTTATACACCAGCACAAGGCCCTCCAACCCTTCAATGGAGACAAAAGCCGGACTGTGCGTGGTCAAAAGTACCTGGAGCCCCTCTTGGCATTTTGACCGTAACCGATGGGCCAGCCATCTCTGGGCAAGCGGATGAAGATGGGCTTCTGGTTCCTCAACCACAAGAAGAATCCCTCCGTGGAATGCCCGGGCATATGCGTACGCAAAAGCAAGAGCCAGAACCTGCTGCTCTCCTGTTCCCATCTCTTCCAATGTACGAGGTTCATTCTCTTCTACAGCATGCAATCGAAGGGCATGGAAGAAGTTCACAGGATTATACGCCTCAAAGTTGACCTGGAGACGATGTGGCATATTGGCAATCAATTCGTCTAACTCATTCTGAAGGTTATTTACAAAGTTTTTAAACTCTAGCACTTCATGGAACTTTCCCTTAATCTGCTCAAAGAGATCTTTGAGGTCGTTGCGAACCCGAGCATGTTCCTCCAGGGCGCGATGAAAGCGACGCATAAGACGGCTGAGTAACGTCCACTTTGAGGAATAGCTGAGGTGATAATGGAGGCTCCGCTCCGCCTCGATTACCATGGCTACACAAGTGTCGCGATCTTCCGCTTTTATGTACATCTCCTTATTGTCGGGTGTAAAGCCACGAAAATAGATTGGTTCTTCTGATGAAGGGTCATAACGCCATGCAAGATGAGAAAATCGCTCATCAACACCAAATTGAGCATCAGGGTCGAACTCGATTTCAATCCTGATTGTTCGACTTCTTTCACGACCGAAGAACTCATGATCCTCCGGCTCGTGGTTACCGGGCCAGGAAGGCCCTAACACAAGCTGAAGCGCTTTTACAATATTGGACTTTCCAGCGTTATTTTCCCCCATAAGAACGACAGGCTGATCCTGGGGAAATACGATCTCGATGGGATCACAGATGGAACGATACCCCTCAATGACTAGCTTTCTGATTCGTGCCATGAGATGCCTCCTTACTGATACGTGGCTCCATTTTGTCCCCTATGGCCCCTTAAATAATACACACTATGCACACGTCAAAACCTCTATAGGGCTTAACCCCAAGGGACTTCCGCGCCTTCTTCCCCCTACACCCCAGAGGGCAAGCGCCCAAAGGGTGAGCAGGTCCAGTCCCGCCTGGAAGAAGTGGCTATAGGGTCGGCACTTGGGTGCTAAAGGAGCCCGTCACGGAGTCCAGAAGCGGAGGGCGGGAAAGGCCCCCAGGTCCCGGTGGTTCAGCGTCCAAACGGGCGCCCCGAGCCGCAGGGCGAGGAGGGCGATGCCCGCGTCCTCCAGGGTGCCCCCCCATCCGGGCAGCCGGGCGAGGAGGAGCCGCACTTCCTCTAGATCTTCCAGGGTGAAGGGCACCACCACCGCGCCTTCCTCTACCTTGGCCAGGCCCTCCCGCGCCGCTTTCGGCCCCGCCTGGAAGAGGAGCCATTTGAACACCTCAAAGAGGACGGGCATGGGCAGGAAGAGCCGGGCGCCGCCCTCGGCGAGGCGGCGGAAGCCCCTCACCGCCTCCTCGTGGTCCGGGTCGGAGCGGTGGAGGAGGGCGATGAGGGGCCCCGCGTCCAGGACCAGCCTCTTTGGGATCACCGCTCCTCGCGGATGAGGGCGTCGTGCTCCCGGGCGGAGAGCCCGGCCCTCTCCACCAGCCCCGCAACCTCCAGGAGGGCCTCCGAGCGCTTGACGAGCTCCCGCTCCAGGAGCTCCCGCACCAGGGCGGAGAGGCTGAGGCCGGTGCGCCTCCAGGTGCGCTAAAGACCCACAAAAACCCCCACCTCCACTTTTGTCTCACACCCCCAGGAAGTCCGGCTTCTAACCCTTGCGGAAGAAGGGCTAGGGTGTGAGGAGCAGGGTGAGGAACGGGAAAAACCGAGAGGGGGAAAGTCTTAGCTACACACGGGGTGGCGGCGGAGGGGGGTGTGGGGGTAAGATGATAGTGAGGATGAGAGACGGGCTTGAGTTGGAGCTCTGGGACCACCCCGAGGAACGGAGGCGGGTGGTGGGGGAGGCGTTGGCCCGTTGGGACGAAGGGGTCCTCAAGGAAGCGCTGTGGGCCTACCTGGTGCGCCACCGCAAGAAGCCCGACCGGGTGGCCCCACTCTACGTGGGCTACTTCGTCCGGTGGCTGGCCCTGAAGGGGAGGAGGTGGCCCCATCTGGAGGCCGAGGACCCCAAGGCCTTCCTCCTGGAGGCCAAGGAGAAGGGCTTCCCTGGAGGGGAAAGGGGGCCCCTCTCCTGGGGCACCGTGGAGCGGGCCCGGGCGGGCCTAAAGCACCTCTTCCCCTTCCTGGACTGGGCGGGGCATCCCATGCCCCCCCATGTGCGCCTCCCCTCCCGTCAGGAGCTTCCCGTGGTCGCCCCCTCCCGGGCCATGCCCGAGGAGGAGTACGCCCGGCTCCTCCGGGAAGTGGACCTCTACCCCCTGGCCTACTGGCGTCCCCTCCTCCGGGTCCTCCTCGTCCTCCTGGGGGAGGTGGGCCTCACGGTGAAGGAGGCGGTGGAGCTCTGGCAGGAGGACGTGCGGGAGAAGGCCCTCCTGGTCCGGGGGACCAAGCTCCGGGAGGTTCCCCTCTCCCCCCTCGCCCGGGAGGTCCTCGCCGACTGGCTCCCCCAGAGGGCCTTCCTCGCCGGGCACCAGCCCCTCCCCTACCCCCATCTCCTCCTCAAGCCCGCCCCGGGGAAGAACCGGGGGAAGCCCCTTGGCCTGGAGGAGGCCAAGTGGATCCTGACCGAGTTCGCGGCCTTCGCCGGGGTAAAGGCGGAGGGCAAGCGGCGGGCCGACCTCGCCCTCCCCTTGCGTTGGCGGGCCATCCGCCGCTTCCTCAAAGAAGGCCACCCCAGGGAGAAGGTGGCCTACTGGACCGGGATGAAGAGCCTCGTGGTGCCGGGGTGGGGGGAGGAGTGAGGGCAGAAGGGGCAATACCGCACCCAGACCGGAGCCGAGCTTGAGAAGGCCCCGGGAGAGGGCTTGGCCGCCCGCAGGGGGCCCGCTCCCCCTCGCCGGGATGGGCCGGAGAGGGCCTCTCCACGAGGCCCGGCCCCAGAGCCTGGGGGTGGTTGCATAATAGGGTAAGATAGTCCAAAAGTATTGGACGTTACTACCGCAGAATTACCGGGCTGGCGTAGAATTGACTTGTGAGCTGGCACGAGAAGGAACGTGAGCTTTACCGGATGGCCCTGGCCCAGGGCGGTGTGTTCACCCTGGATCAGGCCCGGCGCTACGGGATTGACCGCAAGGGGGCAAGCTACCGTGTGCGCACCGGACTGTGGGAGAGGCTTGCGCGAGGCATCTACCGCCTCTCCTTTGCTCCTCTCTCCCACGACGAGGATCTCGTGCGCATTGCCCTTTGGGCCTCGTCTTACCGGGGGCTGGTGGCCTTCTCCCACGAGACCGCCCTGGCCCTCCACGGGCTTTCCGACCTCCTCCCCGATCGGTACCACCTCACCGTGCCCCGGGGCTTTTCCCGCAAGCCCCGCTGGCAGGTCGTTCTGCATCGGCGGGACCTCGCTTTAGCCGACACCGAGGAACGGCCAGGCTACCGGGTGACCACCCCGCTCAGGACGCTCCTCGACGTGGCCGAGACCTCGCGCGTTCCTGAAGAACAGCTTTGGCTTGCGGTCCACCAGGCCCTCGATCGCGGGCTTGTCTCCCGCCAGGGGCTCGAGGCCGCCCTGCCTGGGCTTTCGGCGCGTGCCCGCGCCCGGCTCCTGCGGGCTCTGCGGTCGCACCATCTAGGCGCGGTGCCGACGTGAAGAGGTTTGCCTCCCCCGAGGATCGATTTAGTTTCCAGTCTAAAGAGGTTCCACCATAGGGCGCATGCCCACCATGAAAACCCGGGAGTGAGGAGGCTGGGATAGAGCGAAAATAACAGCTTCCGCCACCTCCTCTGGGCGGAGGAAGGCTTCAAGACGAGGATCCCCCGGCGTCCTACCCGTGCCGAAGGCGAACTCGGTCTTCACCCCACCGGGAGCGATGACGCTCACCCGGATACCCTTCTCCCTTACCTCGTGGTCTAAAGCTTGAGCAAAACCGACCTGGGCGAACTTGCTCGCGCAGTAAACCGCCTCATTTGGAAGACCTTTGAGCCCCGCCACAGAAGCTACAAAGATCAAGTCTCCGGAGCCTTTGGCGAGAAGGGTCGGCAAAAAAGCGCGGGTCACCAGGAAACTCGTCCGCATGTTGGTGTCCATAATCCAGTCGTAGTCTGCCGGGGTGAAATCCAGAAGAGGCCCGTACTTTCCTACCCCAGCGTTGTTCACCACGATGTCCACGGTGCCAAAGGTCCTGAGGGTCTCCTGGCGCAAGGCCTCCACAGCCTCCTCCCGGCGGAGGTCCCCAGGCACAACCAAGGCCTTCCGGCCTAAGGCCTCCACCTCCTGGGCCACTTTGGCTAGACGCTCCCGGTCTCGGGCAGCGAGTACCACGTCCGCTCCCCGTCCAGCCAGGGCCAAAGCGATGGCCCGCCCAATGCCTCGGCTCGCCCCCGTGATTACCGCAACCCTTCCCTCAAACACCTTCTACCTCCTGCGCTTTACCTTCTAGGCTGCTCTCCAAAACGGCTTCAATCACTGCCTGAGCCACAACCCCTTCCCTCAAAGAAGGGACCGGCTGTTCCCCAAGCTCGATGGCGCGGAGAAAGCGCCGCACGAGCTCGCGGAAGTGAAAGAGGCCCCATGGCTCCCTGGGATCCCGACCCCGCAACAGCCCAGGATCCAGGAGAAGGGGTTCCCACGCCCCGGAGCGCTCGGACCAAAACACCACAGCCTCCTCGGCCCGCCCGGCCAGGGCCGGCAGAACCCGGAGGGCACCCCGGTCGCCTTCCACTTCCAGGTAAAGCCGCTGCGGCCGGACGGGATGGACCCGGGAAAGCTCCAAGGAACCCCAGGTCTGGCCCGCACGGGCCAGAATTCCCGCCCAATCCGGGTTCTCCCGGCCAAGGAAGAGGATCTCCGTACGGGCGATGACCTCCTCCAGCGGCTTCCCAAGGAGCCAGGCGGCGAGGTCAAAGAGGTGGGCCCCGAGGTCCCCCACCACCCCAGCCCGACCCCCGCCGGCAAGCCTCCCCCGCCAGGGAACGGGAGCCTGGGGATCCGCCAGGTAGTCGGCGAGGAACGCTCCCCGGAAGGTTACCACCTCCCCAAGGCGCTCCAGGACTTGGAAGGCGGTTTCCGCCCCCCAATCGGCCCGGGCAGTGAGGGCGGTCATGGCCACCACTTTTCGGGCCTCCACCTCCTGAAGCAAAGAACGGGCTTCTTCCAGGCTGACGCCCACCGGCTTCTCCAAAAAGACGTGCTTTCCTCGCCGGACGGCCTCCAGGGCTGAGGGCACATGAACAGTGTCCGGCGTGGCGATGGCCACCGCATCCACGTCCTCCAGAAGGTCGCCATAATCCTCATAAACCTTCGCCCCATAGGCTTCCGCCAGGGCACGGGCCCGGGGGCTTCCCTGGGCGTACACTCCCTGGATTCGAGCCCCCGCCCCGTGAAAGGCCGGGGCGTGCACCTCCCTCGCCCACCATCCGGCCCCCACCAACCCCACGCGCATGGCTACCCTCCTTCCCGCCAGAGGTCAGGCCTTTTCCTCCCCTCCACCTCCACCATAGGCCAGAAAGGGTCCTCCGTGAGGTTCAGGAGGCCCCCCTCCGTGAGGAGAAAGGTGTCCTCCACCTTGGCCCCCGAAAGGCTCGGGTTCCAGGCCAAAACCATCCCCGCCTCCAACACCAAAGGATGCCCCGGCGTGGCGATGGCCTCCCGGGACCGATACCCCCCCACGCCCCCCTGGTGGTGCTCCTCCCAGGCCAGGGGAAACCCCACCCGCGCGTAAGCCCCCTGGAGCGCCGCAAACACCTCCGCCAAGGTGGCCCCAGGCCGGGAAGCCGAAAGGGCCGCCGCCTCCACCTCCAAAACCTTTCGGTACCGGGCCTCCACCTCCTCGTGGCCGAAGCTCGCCATCCGGGTGAGGTTCGCCACCAAGCCCCCCCGCTCCGCGCACGCCACCGCCATGAAGGCCCGCCCCAGGGGCTTCCCCTTGGGCAGGGGGTGGCGGTGCCGGAAAAGCCTCTCCTCCCCCGCCACCAAAAGGAGCAAGGGCCGGATCCCCCTCCCCCACAACGCCTCCGCCAGGGCCCCGGCGAGGGCGTACTCCGTCCACTCCGGCCGGGCCGAGCGCACCACCTCCCCCACCGCCATGGCCGCCTCCCGCCCGAGGTGGGCAAAGGCCTCCTGGGCCCCCCGGGAGAGGACGAGGCGAAGGGGCGTGAGGTCGTGCTCCAGGTCATTGGGGCTTGGGGGCGGGGGGAAGGCGTACCAGGGGTGGACCCGCACGGGAAGCCCCGGGGCTTCCTCCTCCACCATCCTCGGGTGCTCTATGGCGCTCGTGTGCAGGACCACCTCCTCCCCCACCTCCAGGTAGGCCACGCCCTCCCCCATCCCCAGGGTGTTGGCCCCGCCCACCAGCCAGGCGAAGTTCTCGGGCCGGGCCACGTAGAAGCGGGAGAAGCCCTTCGCCCGCATCCAGCCGCGAAGCCTCTCCAGGGCCTCGAGGTTCATAGCGACCCCCGGTAGCGCTCCAAAAGTAGCTCCACCCAGGCCTCGTAATCCGGCAGCAGGGTCCCAACCCCCTCCAGGGGCGGTGGCCCGGGAACCGCCTCCAGCTGGGTGGCCCGGAGAGCTTCCTCCAAACTGGGATAGACCCCTGAACCCACCAGGGCCAGGATCGCCGCGCCCCGCGCCGCCCCTTCCTCGCCCACCACCCGGAGGACGGGAACCTCGAGGACCCCTGCAAGGAGGGCCAGCCAAAGGTCCGAGGCCGACCCACCCCCGGTGGCCAGGTAGGCCTCGGCCTGGGCCAGGTGGCGCATGACCCGGTGGACCACCCCGAGGCTCAGGGCCACCCCCTCCAGCACCGCCCGCACCAGGTGCCCGCGGGTGTGGGCCAGGGAAAGTCCGAGGAAGGCCCCCCGGAGCCGGGGCTCGAGGTAGGGGCTCCGCTCCCCGGCGAGGAAGGGAAGGAAGTAGAGGCCCAGGGCCCCCAGAGGGACAGCCTCGGCTTCCCGGAGAAGGGTCTCCAGACTGGTCTCGGGGAAGAGCCTCCGCATCCACTCCAGGCTCCCGGCCGCGCTCAGGGTAACCCCCAGGAGGTGGTAGGCCCCATCGGCGTGGCAGAAGAGGTGGACGCGACCCTCGGGATCAGGGATCGGGGTTTCTAAGGGGAGGAAGAGGACCCCGCTTGTTCCTAAGGACACGCTTCCCACCCCCTTCCGGTGGCGGGAAACGCCCAGGCCCAAGGCGGCAGCGGCGTTGTCGCCCGCCCCCGCCACCACGGGGACCCCCGCCTTCACCCCCAGGACCTCGGCCCACTCTGGCCTCAACCCCCCCACCACCCGGTGGCTTTCCCCAAGCTCGGGAAAGAGGTCGGAAACGAGGCCCAAGGCCTGGAGGAGCTCGCCGTCCCACACCCGGCGGGCAATGTCCATGGCCCCCACCCCAGAGGCATCCGAGTACTCCGTGGCCTGAACGCCCGTGAGGAGGAAGCCGAGGTAGTCCTTGGGAAGGAGGACCCGATGGACCTTGGCGAAGAGGTCCGGGCGGTGGCGTTTGAGCCAAAGGACCTTGGGGAGCTGGAAGCCGGTGACCGCGGGGTTGCCCGTGCGGCGGATGAGCTCGGGCCGGGGGACGACCTCTTCCATCCACCGGACTTCCTCCTCTGTGCGCTGGTCGTTCCAAAGGGGCGCGGGGAGGAGGGGACGGCCCTCCCGGTCCAGGAAGACCGCCCCGTGCATCTGCCCGGAAAGCCCCAGGCCCACCACCTCCAAGCCCGAAAGCTTCGGCGCCAGGGCCCGGAACACCTCTCTCAGGGCCCGGGCCCAGTCCTGGGGATCCTGCTCCGTCCAGCCTGGCCTCGGGGTGTGAAGGGGGTAACCGACCCGGGCCTCTGTGCGCTTCCTACCCTCTTCGTCCAGCACCAGGGCCTTGAGCCCGCTTGTCCCCAAGTCCAGACCGATGGCCGCCCTCACCCCCGCACCCCCAAGAGGTACTCCACCGCCAGCTGGTCTAGGCGTTCCAGGGCATAACCCCGGCGCCGCTTGGCCTCGAGGGGCAGCTCCGCCCGCTTGAGGGCTTCGGCCTTCTCCCGGGAGTACGGGCCCAAAAGGCCTATGGCCTCAGGGTCTTGTTCGTAGTAGGTGGCGAGGATCTCCTTGACCTCCGGATCCTCGCGGAAGGCTTTGGCCCTCTCCTTTAGGATGAGGTAGGTGCGCATGCAGCCCCGGGCGAAGGCCCAGACCCCTTCCTCGTCCTCGGTGCGCAGGGCGTGGGCGTCAAAATGGCGGGGGCCCTGGTAGCCGGAGCTCTCCAGGAGGTCCACCAGGAAGAAGGCCGCCTTGAGGTTTTCCGAGCCGAAGCGCAGGTCCTGGTCAAAGCGGCTCATCTTCTGGTCGTTGAGGTCGATGTGGAAGAGCTTTCCTGCGTCCAGAACTTGGGCCACGGCATGGACGAAGTTGAGCCCGGCCATGGTCTCGTGGGCGAACTCAGGGTTCAAGCCGAAGCGCTCAGGCCGGTCCAGGGTGTGAATAAAGGCCAGCATGCTTCCCACGGTGGCGAAGTAGATGTCCCCCCGGGGCTCGTTGGGTTTGGGCTCGAGGGCGAAGCGGTACCCGTACCCCTGGTCCTCGGCGTAGGCGGCCATGAAGTTCAGCGCCTCCCGCACCCAGTCCCAGACCTTCCGGGCCTTGCCCGTGGCCTCCACCTCGGCCCCCTCCCGGCCCGGCCAGACCACGTAGATCTCGGCCCCTAGTTCCGCCCCGAGATCCATGGTCTCCAGGCTCTTTCGCAAGGCGTAGGCCCGAACCCAAGGGTCCGGGCTCGTCAGGGCCCCGTCTTTAAAGGCGGGGTCGGAAAAGAGGTTGGCAGTGACCATGGGGACTTTGAGGCCGGTCTCCTCGAGGGCCTTCTTGAAACGCCTCACGATCTGGTCCCGCTCCTGGGGGGGCGTGCCCCGCGGGATCAGGTCCTCGTCGTGAAGGTTCACGCCGTAGGCTCCAAGCTCCGCTAGCTTGTGGACCACGTAGACCGGGTCTAGCCTCTCCCGAACCGCGTCCCCGAAGGGGTCCCGGCCCACATTGCCCACGGTCCAAAGGCCAAAGGTAAACCTGTGCTCCGGTTTGGGCTCGTACACCTACATCACCTCCTCAAAAGCCAGGGAATCCACAAATCGGCTCGCGGCCAAGGCACCTGCCCCCAGAAGGGCCGCATCCCGCCCAAAGGGGGAGAGGACCACCTGGTCGGGGTCATGCACCTTCAAGGCGTAGCGGGGAAGCCGCTTCCGCACTTCCTCTAGAAGCTTCTTCCCGGCAGCCTCGGCAAGGGGGCCGCCGAGGACCACCAGCCCGGGGTCCAAGGTGCTCAAGGTGATGGCGCAGAGGTGAGCGAGCCTCTCGGCCATCTCCTTGAGAAGCTCTTCCGAAGCCCCCTCCTGCCAACGCCGATAGCTCAAAAACACCTCGGCGCAGCCGCGTTTGCCGCAACCGCAAGGGGGGCCAGCGGGGTCCAAGGGGATGTGACCCACCTCCCCCGCGTGGAAGCGGGCGCCATGGTAAACCTTGCGGTCCACCACCACTCCCCCGCCCACGCCCACCCCGAGGTTCAGGTAAAGGCAGTGGTCCACCTCCCACCTTCCCAAGGCGTAAAGCCCATATGCGGCCGCGTTGGCCTCGTTTTCCACCACCAGGGGAAGGCCCTCCAAACCCAGTTCCGCCAAGGCCTCTCGGACCATCTGCCCAAAAGGCAGGTCCTTCCAGCCCAGGTTGGGGGCCAGGGTCAGGTGCCCTTCCTCCGGCTCCAAGAGGCCGGGAACGGTGACCGCACCCGCCAGCAGCCGCTTCCCCTTTATCAAAGGGCCCGTGGCCTCAACCAAAAGGGCAAGGGCCTCCTTTGGATGCCTCGGAGCCGGGGGAAGGAGGACCTTTGCCCGGACCTCTCCCATAAGGCTCATCAGGGCCACGGCCATGCGGTCCACATCGATTTCCCATGCCAGGACGAGGTTGCGCTCGCCTTCCACCTCGAGGGCGATGGAAGGGCGGCCTTGGCCCTGAGGAGGGAGGGGACGTTCCAGGAGGAGACCTTCCTCCAAAAGCTCGGTCACGATCTCGGTGACGGCGGAAGGGGAAAGCTCTAGGTGCCGCGCTAGGTCACTCCGGGAAAGGCCAGGCTCTTTACACAAAATATCCAGGATGCGGGCCTTGTGCCAACGGCGAAGCTGCCGTGTGCCGCCTTTGGGTACCTCGTAAGCGTAGGGCATCTCACTTCGCATTCCGTCAGGCTATGGCCTAACCTCTTCGCTCTCCCGCCAGGATCATCCCCAAAATCTCCTCCTGGCTGCTCTCCTGGGCACGGACCGTACCCACCACCCTTCCACCCTTCATGACCGTGATGCGGTCACTGAGGTCAAAAACATCGTGGAGATCATGGCTGATGAGGATGATGCCCAGCCCTTCTTCGCGAAGGCTACGGATGAGGGCCTTGACCCGGGCAGTCTCCCCTGGGCCTAGAGCCGCTGTGGGCTCGTCCATGATGAGGATCCGTGCCCGGAAGAGAAGGGCCCGGGCAATGGCCACCGCCTGGCGCTGACCACCAGAAAGCCGGTGTACGGGAACCCGGAAGGAAGGGAGCCTCGCCCCCACCCGTTCCAGGACCCGGCGGGCCTCTGCCTCCATGGCCTCCTCGTCCAGGGAAAAGCGGTGGACCCGCTCCCGGCCCAAAAAGACATTAGCCACCGCATCCAGATTATCGGCCAGGGCCAAGTTCTGGTGAATGGTTTCTATCCCGTGGCGCTGGGCATCGCGTGGGGAGCCAAAGCGAACCTCCCGAAGCTCCTGCCCCACTCGGATAAGGATCCTTCCCTCCTGAGGAGTATAGACCCCGGACAAAACCCGGATGAAAGTGGTCTTCCCCGCCCCGTTATGACCCACCAGGCTGTGGACCTCGCCCTCGTAAAGGTCAAAGGAAACACGGTCTAAGGCCTGGAGACCGCCAAAGCGCAAGGAGATCTCCTCAGCACGTAACAAAGGGATCATGACCGCCTCCGGTGGAAACGTGCGTTCCACACAGCAGCCACCACCAAGACCACGCCCAAGATCAGGTTTTGCCACTCCGTGGGCACGCCCATGAGCACCAAGCCGTTCTGCAGGCTGGACATAATGAGGGCTCCGAGGGCGGCTCCAAGGATGGTACCGCTACCTCCGGCCAAAGAGGTGCCCCCCACCACGGCTGCAGCGATCACGTAAAGCTCCAAAAGGGTACCCATCCCTGTGGGCACAAAGGCGAGCCTCGCCGCCTGGACCGCCCCCGCCAGGGCGGCAAGGAGCCCCATGAGGCCGAAGACTAGGACCTGGACCCGCCGCACGGGGATCCCAGCTAACAGGGCAGCCTCTGGATTTCCGCCTATGGCGTAGACATATCGCCCAAACCGCGTACGCTGGGAAAGCCAATGAAGGAAAACGAGAACCCCAAGGGCCACGAGCACGGGCACGGGGATCCCTCGGCCCTGGCCTGTGGTGGGGTGGGGAAAGCTGTTCATTACCCACAAAAATCCCCCAAAGACACCGACGAGGAATAGACTTAAGAGCCCGTCCATCCAAAGAGGGCGAACCGAAAGGCCGTGCGTCTGTCTAAGCCACCGCCCCCTCCACACCACACCGAGGGTATAGCCCAGGGCCAAAAGGGTCACCACCCAAGACCAGAAGGGACCGATGGAGCCTTGAAGCCCTCCACCCAGGACCAAGAAGCCGTCCTGAAGGGGGCCTATGGTCTTCCCTTGGGCGATGAGATAGGCAGCGTTGCGGAAAACCAGAAGCCCAGCCATGGTGACGATGAAGGAAGGGGCCCCAAGGTAGGCGATGAGGTACCCCTGGAGAAGACCCGCCCCAGCACCCAAGGCCAGGCCCACCAGGAGGGCCAGAGGCCAAGGCCACCCCTCGCCGATGGGTGGCACCGCTTGCAGCAGGGCCATAGCCATTCCGGTGAAGCCCAAAAGAGACCCTATGCTGAGGTCTATCTGCCGGGCTACGATGACCAGGACCATCCCCCCCACCAGGATGGCCACCACAGCGGTTTGTACGGACAAATTCCAAAGATTTTGAGGACTTAGGAATTTTCCCGGTTGTCCCAGGGTCAAGAAGTGAAAGGCTGCCCAAAGAAGGCCCAGGACAAGGAGCAGGAAAAGGTTTTGCGAGTGGAAACCGATCTCTTGACGGGAGCTCTTTTCTATGGATTGCATTGCCTCCATCGCCTTTCTCCTGCGGGGCCCAGGAGGGTGACCTCCTGGGCCCCCGAAAAAGACTAGCGGCAGGCCGCCGGGGCCTGGGGTCCGCTTACCCCCTGGCAGAGGGCTTCCTTGGTGATCCAGCCCGCCTCGAGGACGATGTTCAGGTTATCCCGGGTGATGGGAATGGGCTTGAGGAGAACAGCGTTCACCACGGTCCCTCGGGGATCCCCGGGAACGCGGAACTTCTGAGCGCCTGGTATTTGGTCAGGACGGGTTCCCCTGGCCAAGAGCACCGCGATCTCTGCTGCCCTACGCCCTAGTTCTCGAGCATCCTTCCAAACGCTCACCGTCTGTAGCCCACGGGCTACACGGTTCAAAGCGGGCCAGTCCCCGTCCTGGCCAGAAACGGGAACTTTACCCGCTAGGCCTACGGCCGCCAAAGCAGCGATTACCCCACCAGCGGTGCCATCGTTGGAAGCTACCACCGCATCCACTTGGTTGCGGTTAGCTGCCAGGATCTGCTCCATGTTTCGCTGGGCAATCTCAGGCCGCCACCCTTCGGTATACTGCTTTCCCACAACCCTTATGTCTCCACGGCTAATGGCGGGCTGTAGAACTTCCAGCTGCCCCTGGTGTAAAAGGTCGGCGTTGGGATCCGTAGGAGAGCCTAGAATGAAGACGTAATTGCCCTTGGGCCGCACTTGGTACACTGCTCGCGCCTGCTGCCGCCCAACCTCCACATTGTCAAAGGAGATGTAAAAGGCGTAGGGATCGGCGATGAGCCGATCGTAGGCCACCACCGGGATGCCAGCTGCCCGCGCTTTCTGCACCGCCGGAAGGATGGCGTCCTTGTCCCATGCTAGGATGATGAGGGCGTTCACCCCCCAAGCAATGAGGCTGTCTATGTCGTTAAGTTGCTTTTCCGCAGAGCTCTGAGCATCGGTGCTCACATACTGGGCACCCATCTTGGCCAGCTGCTCCTTGATTGCCGCCTCGTCCCGGCGCCAGCGCTCTTCCTGAAAGTTGGCCCAGCTTACTCCTACCACAAGGGGCCGCTGTTGTGCCAAAGCGCCGCTTGCCAAGACCAGTAGAACCAAAAGGCCGAACCACCCTTTCCGCATATCGCACCTCCTACTGAGTCGGGGAGGGCATCGTAAAGCTTGGGAGACTTTTCTTTTTTTCCCGACTCAAACTAATTATACCCAGATACCAGGCTAGGTCAATAGGGGGGCGAAATTGAGTTCTCATCACTTTGAGGGCTGGGGCTTGACAAGGGAAGAGAAGAGGGGGGTAAGTAAGGCGTGCCGCCCACCACCCCCCTTTCCCAAGTTATCACCCTCTGGGTCCATAAGGTCTTCGCCTCCCTCAGGAAAACCATCCGCTCCAACCTCGCCCTCTTCCTGTCCACCCTCCTCACCGCTCCCCTGGACCCCACCCTCTCCGACCTCGCCCGCAGAACCCCCCTCCCCACCCTGGCCCAAAGCCGCCTCAATCGCCTCTGGCGCTTCCTCCATCACCCCACCCTGCAAAACCCCTGGGCCCTCACCGAAGCCCTCCTCCCCCTCCTCGTCTCTCGTTTCCCCAAAGACCGCCCCCTCCCCCTCATCGTGGACTGGACCTTCGCGGAGGACGGCAGGCACCAAGCCCTGGTGGCCGCCCTTCCCCTCAAGGGAAGGGCCCTGGTGGTGGCCTTCGCTCTTCACCCCCTCTCCCCTTTCCCCAGTCAAAACCGGGTGGAGGAGGAGTTCCTCCACCGCCTGGGCCGCGCCGTCCAGGACCTGGGATATACTCCCCTCTTCCTCCTGGACCGCGGCTTTGACCGGGTCTCCCTGATGCGAAAGCTCCAGGGGTGGGGCATGGGCTTCCTCATCCGCCTGCGGCAGAACCGGGAGGTGGAACCCCAAGGGGGGAAGCGCCTTCCCCTGAAGGAGGACTACCGGCGTGTGGTCCACCCCCTGCGGGAGGAGGTCCGCCTTTTCGGACACGGTGGGAGGGAGTAGAGGTCACCCTCCTGGTGCACCCAGGGGGTCGGGATCCCTGGTATCTGGCCTATTCGGGGCCCTTGGCTAGGGAGCCTTCCTATGAGTGGAGGGTTTGGATTGGTCAGCGAAGCTAAGTGTCCGCACCTTGATTTCGCCACATGGGACGCCGGGGGTAGGGCTTTGCGAAGGCTCTTTTGGGGCCCCCGCTTTGGCGCAAGCCAGAGCGGGGTACTTAGAGGCTGTCGTAAAAGTCTGGTATGCTCGGAGGGTGGCTCTCCGTAGAGCATACCCCAGCAATTTGACGGACGAGGAGTGGGTCCTCCTGGAGCCCCTCATCCCTGCCCCCAAGCCCGGCGGCCGCCCCGCCAAGGTGCCGAGGAGAGAAATCGTTAACGCCATCCTTTACGTCCTGGAAAACGGCATCAAGTGGCGGGCTATGCCCCATGACTTGCCCCACTGGTCCACCGTCTACCACTACTTCCGCAAGTGGCAGAAGGAAGGCATTTGGGAGAAGGCCGTCCAGGCCCTGGCCCGCCAGGACCGGGAACGAGAAGGGAGGCAAGCTTCGCCCAGCGCTCTGGTGATGGATAGCCAGTCCGTGAAGACCACAGAAAAAGGGGGCCCCGAGGGAACGACGGGGCGAAAAAGGTCAAGGGGAGGGTCAGCCCGTAAGGGCTAATCTTGCCTCGTCAGATCCTGACGGACACGGGGGGCCGCTTGCTGAAGGCCTTCGTGCACCCGGCCAACGAGCACGACAAGCGGGGTGGGGAGGCCTTGCTCCTGGGGATGGACCTCTCCCTTTGGCCAAGGGTGCGGAAGCTCTTTGTGGACTGGGGGTACCGGGGCCTCAAGGGGCTGGCTTCTTCCCTGGGGCTGGAGCTTGAGGTGGTGGCCCGTCCCTACGCGGGGGTGCGAGGGGTCTGGCTGCGGGAGGGGGATGCTTGGCCCGAAGGGCCAACACATTTGCGTAAGCAAGGGGAGGTGCCGGAGCTTCCGCGGGAGAGGGGGTTCAAGCCCTTGCCCAAGCGGTGGGTGGTGGAGCGGACCTTTGCCTGGCTTGGGCGGAATCGGCGGTTGTCCAAGGACTAGGGTCAGCCGTCAGGCTACCTTGTGCAAAATCCTCGGGTGAGCGAGGCCTGGGTGTATCTGGGCATGCTACGCTTGTTGGTGAAGCAGCTGGCTAGAGTCGCATTACTGCTTGCGGGAGACTTCTACGACAGTTTCTCAGTGGTCTGCCTCAGCTCCTTAACAGCCCCGGATGCAGCGCTCCACATAGCTGCAGCCAAAGCGGAGTATGTGCCCCTAAAGCTCAGGGCAACGTCCTAGCTGTCCAGAAGCCGCTTTTTCAGCAAGCATTTTGTAGAAATAAGCGGAAGAAAAGCATCCAGCGTTTGAAGCCAGCTTTGCACTTAGAGTAGAAAGGTACGGTTCCAAGCTCTGACCCAAGAGCCCAAGCACCTGGCAAAGATGCTGGGGCAGTCTTGCCACGAGGAGGGAGATGCGTTGGGAAGCCGCCCCCATTTCAAAGGCGTAGAGGCCGTAAAGAGGCCTCACCTCTTGACCGTTTTCATCCAGTTGGTGCTTCAAGGCCAGGAGACCGAGGACGAACTCCCCCTCCAGGTAGAGGGCGAGGGTGCCGTTGAGGTCCCCCCGGGAAGCGTAGTTCAGCGCTTCCGTTTTCACAGCCTCCGGGAGGTGGGCCCAGGTGGGGGCAGGGCGAACGAACAGGATCTGGTAGAGGTGCCAGGACAAGGGGTCGCAACGGTTCGGGTAAAGGGCCTCAAAGTAAGGATGGGTGTAGTTGTAAAAAACATCCCTGAGCCGGGGAAAGACAGGCCTGGTGAGGGAGTCGCTCCTGACCCAGAAGGAGAGGTCCAAGAGTAGGCGAAGGTAGGCCGGCCTCCTGTGGAAGTGAGCCAGGATGCCCAGGTGGTAGACCGCCAGGAGAAGGGGGTAGAGGTGGACTGCCTCAGCAGCAACAGCCCAGGAAGTCAAGGTTAGGGGGGGGATGCCCGCCTTACCCAAGAGCTCCAGAGCCTCCTTCACCTTCGGAGCATAGCCTTCGCCATCGTCCCCGGCCACAAGTTCCCCCAGGCCCCTTAAGAGGGGCATGGTGGCCTCCTCCATTTCCGCTAAAAGCTTCTTCCAGCCCTCCAAATCCCTAGGCAAATCCCAGGGCAAGTCAGCAAGCCGGTCCCACAGAGCGGACACCTCCCGGTAGAGCGCCTCCTCTATGGGGTCCTGCCGGGAAAGGCGCAAGGAGCGGGCCGCTTCTTCCAGGGAGGTAAGAAGCCGTAGATTCGGGGGAGGTTCCCCTTCGCTTTGGCTTTCCTGAGCCCCCTGCGAGAGCGAACGACCGGACACCTCCAGGCCCTTCCGCATCAGATGCCATGTCAGTTGGTTGTACTTACCTTCCAGGGCATCCAAACGGCGTTTGACCGAATCCAGCTCGCTCTGCAAGGGCTGTACCACCCCGACTACGGCCTTGTGAAGAAAGCGCGTGTAGTCTTCTACTGAAGCCTTTTCGATCTGGGACCCCTTACGCACGTAGATGGTAAACTGCTCCAGGCCGTCCCCGTCCTTGACCACCAGGTGCGGTTGCCGTGCGCTCGGATAGATGAGGATGACCCAGAAGGGCTTCCCCTCTTCCTCAAAGCGAAAGAGGCTGAACTCGGGCAGGGGGGAGATGTAATCCTTCAGCTTTGCGTTGAGGCAGTCCTTGATCCTTTCCTCTGATCCCTTCTGTCCTCCAGCGCCTCCGCATCCGAAACCATCCTCTCCCTGCTTATCCCAGTCGTCGTACCCCTTGATCTCGCCGCCTTCGACCCCAATGATCAGAAAGCCGTGGTCCCTGAGTTCGGGGTTTTTGTAGTAGGAGCCGTTCGGGTCGTCGGTGTTGGCGATGGCGGCGACCTCCTTAGCCAGTTTGTGGAGCCTGGGGGGTTTTAGCTTGAAGTCAACCTTGCTCAGCTCGCCATGGTTTTTGAGGAAGTTCAGAGCTTCCTCACGCACCTTTTCCCGGAAGCTTTCATCCCCTGCCATGGCCCGTCATCCCCATCCTATCCCATCACTCCAGGAGGTCTGGGGAGCACCTCGAAGCACCTCCAACGATCTTGGCCAAGGCTTCTGGCGCTCAATCCTCGTCCTCAGGGGCTGGAAGAACCGCCTCCACCGCCTCCCGCATGGCTTCATGGATCTCCACCGTGCGCACGGCCACGTGCACCGCCCGACGGATGTGGTCCACCAGGTAGTAGGGGTCGCCCTTTTCCCGAAGGAGCCCATTGGGATCCCATACGATAGCCTCTCCCTTCCCCTGGGGCACTTTGGTCTTCACCTGCAAGTAGTCCACCAGCCACCTGAGGACGTGGTAGCCCCCGGGGCGCCAACTGAAGGCCTCCCGAGGGATGCCCTTCAAGGACACCCACTCGTTGTACCTTAGGACACCAGCCTCTTCGTCCAACTCCATCCTTTCCACGCGGTAGCGTTCGTAAGGATCCTGAGGAGCTCCTTCCTTCTCCTCCACAAAGGTCTCGAACTCCTCGGGGTTCAAGGTTTCGTACCCCGTGTGCAGGCAAAGAAGTTCCTGGCCTGCCTCCGCAAGAGACTGAAAGACCTGAGGGTTCTGAGGAATGGGCACCCGGGGAAGGTCCATCCGGAGGTCTTCGGCGAAGCGCTCGGCGTAAAGGGGGTGATTCAGCACGGCGTAGAGGTAAGCGAAGGCCTCCTCGGGAGAAATAGAGCGGCCAAGGGCCTTGCCCAGGCGTTCCAGGAAGGCGGGTTTCAGGTTGTGCCTCCGAAGGGGGCTTTGGGTGGAAGCTCGTTCGGCGAGAAGCTTTCCGTCTTCCCCTGGGCTCGGAGCGGAAGTGTCATAGACGTAGAGAGGATAAAGCTGAGTCGTGGCAATGAAGTGAAGATCGACCACCCTTTTCGTGGCCAGGGCGCTGAAGGAAGAGCTGCCCTTCCCCGCCACGGCGATGGCGAGGTTTTCGGACTCGGGAGTAGGCCAGATACGGGGAAGCTCGCCCACTCTGTGGTTGAAAAGAGGGCTTAGGTAAAGGTGCATGGGCACAAAAGGCCGATAGAAGGCCTCATACACCCTTCCACTCTCCTCAAAAGAAGCTTCCTTGCCCCGATTTAGGGCCTGCTTAAGGCTGCTGCTCCACTTGATGAGGCTCTCGTCTTTCTCTAGCTGAACCTCCTTGCCTTCCCGTTTCTGCCTCACGTGTTCGTTGAAGGTGCGGATGAGGCGCTCCATGTGGCGGCGGAGTTCCTGGGCGGAGAAGTTGAAGGCGTAGGCGTCGCGAGCGGTTTCCGCTCCTCTGCTACGCACATCGAATCCTTCGTCCAAAAGCAACATGTCCCCAAAGCTCTTCCCCAACCTCCCCACCCAGTCCTCGTAGGGCACCTCTTCCCAGGGCACCCCGGTCACGGAGGCGTGCGCCTTGACCTGGGCGAGCTTCTCCTCCCGGCTCAGGTAATCCCTCACGCGGTAGAAGTAAACCTTACCCTGCCCCTCGTGATCTTTGCGCCTCACCAGGAGGAGGAGGCAGACCCCCGCGCGGCTGGCTTGTCCGAAGACCTTTTCTCCCTCCCTTTTCCAGGCTTCCCCTCTCTCTCGGGCGTTCCCTCTCAGGTCGTACACGTATACCTCGGCGAACTCCTCAGCCAAGCAGGCCCTGAGGCCTCTTGCGGCCACGCTCCTCAGCCAGCCGTTGTTGGTCACGAAGGCCACGATGCCCTCCTCACCTATGCGGTCGCTGGCCATGCGGAGGGCCTGGATGTACTGGTCGTAGAGGGAGTTGAGGTTTTCCCCCTTCTTCTTTCCCCCTGACAGATTGATCCCCTTGGCCCGGCGGGCGTAGGTCTCCTCCACCCGCTTCCTGACGCGGGGGTACACCACGTTTCTTCTCCCCTGTCCTTCCCGCGACACCCAGGCCCGCCAGGGAGGGTTGGAGAGGATCACCTGGATGGGGGTTTCCACCTGGCGGTTGAGGAGGGCACCGTACTCCTTGGGAAAGAGGGGGATAGTGGGCAGGAGCTTCTTTTCGTACGAAAGTTCGGCCAGGCGGAAGGAGTCGGCGAGAAGAGCTCCCTCAAAGGGGAGGTAGGTGCCCGTGAGGGAGAGCACCGTGTTCTCCACGTTGGCCCGGAGGACGTGGTAAGGCAGGAGGAGGATCTCGTTGGCCCAGACTTCTCCCCTTTCCAGCTTCCCCCTCACGGCTTCAGCCCCGCCCGCCTCGTGGACGCGGTGGAGGAAGCGGGTGACGAAGGTGCCCGTCCCCGCGAAGGGCTCCAGGGCCACCACGCCTGCGTCGGCGAGGCCCTTGCCGAAGTGCTTCCGGGCGAGCTCGTCGGCGCTCTGCACCAGGAAGTCCACGAGCTCCACCGGGGTGTAGGCGATCCCCACCTGGTCGGCCACCTCGGGAAAGGCCTTGGTAAAGAAGTTGCTGTAGAGCCTCCGCAGGAAGTCGGCCCGCTCCGCCTCGTCGGTGAGGCCCATGGCCCTGATCCGCATCTCCTCGTAAAAGTCCTTGAGGCCTTCCCCCTCTCTCTCCAGGAAGTCCCGGAACTCCTGGAAGAGGTCGTCCAGGGCCTGGGAAACTGGATCTGGCCTTCGGGCCAAAAGCTCTCCGAAGAGGGCGTCGAAGATGGGTTTGGTGAGGGCGTGCTGGACAAGCATCAAGACGGCTTCCTCCTCGGAGATCTCCTCGTTGACGAAGGTTCTTAGGGCCTGCAGGAGATCCTCTATTTTCTTGCGGACCGAGGGGTCCTGGTCCTTCAAAGCCTCCACCTGACGCTTCAGCGCCCTGGCCACCCGGGCGACGTCCTCGGCCCAGTTTTCCAGGTACTTGCGCCCCAGGCTGAGTCGCTTGACCAGCTTGCCCGCGAGACCCCGGGCCACCTTCTGCCTCAGCTCGGGATCCTCCAGGAGGACGTCCATGACCACCGGGGATCCCCCTCCCCCCACCACGGCCAGGATCTCTCCCTGTCCGCCCGTCCCCTGGCCCTCCCCAGCCCCGGAAAGGCGCACCAGGGCGGCCCGCATCCTGGCCTCGAAGGACTTGTCCACGGAGCGCAGGGCCGAAAGCACCTGCCAAACGGCCTGGTAGCCGCTTTCTTCGATCTCACGCTCCTCGTCTTCGCCCCGGACCACCACAGGCAGGACTACGTAACCGTAGTCCTTACCAGGGGCCTTGCGCATCACCCGGCCCACGGCCTGGATCACGTCCACCACACTATCCCTGGGCCGCATGAAGGCTACTGCGTCCAAGGCGGGGACATCGATCCCTTCCGTGAGCACCTTGGCGTTGGTGAGAAGGCGGACCTCCCCAGGAGCGGGATCCTCCCTGAGCCAATCCAGGAGGGCCTTACGATCGTAAGCCGACATCTGGCCATCGATGTGGCGGACCTCCACCCGCTTGGGCGTCTTCTTGAGGAGCCCGGCTTGCTGCGCCGCCACCACCACCTTGGCGAACTCCCGCTCCATGGCCTGAGACTCCCGCACCAACCCGTGGAAGGCGATGACCCGCCTGATGTCCAGGGACAAGGGCTCTCCCTTTTCGTCCCGCACCTCCCCCTGAAGCACCTTCCAAAGCCCCACCGCCTTCAAGGCTTGCTCCACTTTCAGGGCCTCGGAGCCCTGAAGGTAGGGGGCCAGGTCTTTCTGGGCCTCCTCGGGCATGGAGAGCACCACCACCTTATAGTCGGTGAGGTGACCCTCCTGAACCGCCCGGGCGAAGGTGTACTCGAAGAGGGTGGGGCCGTAAATATCCTCGTTGTCCATGGAGTAAACGAGGAGCTCTATCCCTTTTACGTCCCCCGGGGGGAGGAGAGGAGTAGCCCCTTTCTTCTTGTTCCTGGCCCCTCCTTTATCCTTCCCCGAATCTTCCCCGTTTTTTGCCACGTCCCACACCCGTGGCGTGGCGGTCATGTAGAGCCGATGGCAGGCCTTCAGGTGCTTCTCGTGGTGGACCTTGGTGAAGGGGCTTTCCCCATCGGCCCGAACCGTGGCCGTGCGGTGCGCCTCGTCCAAAACCACGAGGTCGAACCCGGGAAGGCCGTGCCGTTTCTGGGCCTCCTCCAGAACCTCCACCGACTGATAGGTGGAGAAGACCACGGTCATGGCCCCGGAGTCCTCGCGGGAGGCTTGCTTAGATAGCTGCTCGGCATCCGTAGTGGGGGGAATGGAGAGAAGGGAGAGGGAGGAAAGGTCGTCCTCCGAGGTGCGCCCCACCCCCGTGTCCGAGACCACGGCGAAGAGCCTCAGGGGCAAGGAAGCTTCCGCCGCCCACGCCCTTAAGGATTGGTCCAGGAGGGCAACGGAGGGAGCGAGAAAGAGAACCCGCCCCCCCTTACCCGCCACCTGCTCCGCGATCCTCAAGGCCACCAAGGTCTTACCCGTTCCCGGGGGCATGATGAGCTTACCCCGAGGCTTTTTCTCCTCCACGAAGGCCCGAACCACGGCTTCCAGGGCCTCACGCTGGTAGGGGCGGAGCTCCTTGCGGGCCGCTCTCCTGACCTCCTCAGGACGGTCTGAGACAAGAGAAGCCAAGTCCACCCCATCGAGGAGAGCCTCCTCGGTCAGGATGGTGATCGGAAGACCGGAAAGCTGGCGTTCCGCCTCCTGGGTGACCCCTCCAGGAGCCACGAGAAGACCGTGGGTGAAGCCGTAGCTTTTGTTACCTACCACCCCCACGAAGGACCCGAGGTCGTTCCAGCCAAGGGGCTTACCCCAGAGCTTGACCTGAATGGCGTGGGCCTCCCCTTCGGAGGTGAAGCCCACCAGGTCGACGCCCACGTCTTTGGACGGAAGCCCCTTGGAAGAGGCGTACTCGCCCCAGGGGACGACCTTCTGGAACCGCTCCGACCAGATGGGGTGAACCTCCTGGAGGATTTTTCTGACGAGGCGCTCAAACAACCGGCCGGCTTCTTGCTCGGGAAGGTAGCCATACAAGGCTTTTAACGAAACCTTGCTAGGGCGAACCATACTTCTTCCTCCTTTCACCTCCTAGGCTTCTTCCAAAGCCTCCCAAAGGGCCCGGAGCCTTTCCTCTACCCTGGCCCGCTTTTCAGGGGGCAGGGCCTCGAGGTCCAGCCGCAAGAGCCTCTCCCCCACCTCCCGGTGCCAGGGCTTGGGGGCTTTCTCCCTCTTGAGGGCCTCCCGCACCCTCGCCTTGAGGTCCCTGAGGGAGAGCCCCGCCCTCGCCTCCTCCAGGAGGGGCCTCCGCGAGGCCTCGTCCCTCACCTTCTTGAGCTCCAGGGCGGCGGTGTAGGGGATCGCCCCCTCCTCCAGGGCCGCCTTCAGGTCCTCGGGGAGGTTGAGGAGGGGGAGGCGGTTCTGCACGAAGCTTTCCCAGGTCATCCGCCCCAGGGCCCTGAAGACCTCCTCCACCCTCTGGGCCTCGGGGGAGGCCATAACGTTATGGCCCGCTTCCCCCCTTTTCTCCTTCCGCATCCGGCGGAGAAGC
>FWWL01004359.1_pt1 | contig 24084 bp, 13 predicted proteins | sample 2228331 | NCBI WGS metagenome assembly FWWL01 (sample SAMEA103939775, study PRJEB20133) | metagenome | reverse complement strand
GTCAGTGATCAAGAGACAGTTATTCGAGCGCCCATTCACTTTAGCTATCCGGCCAACGCCGGCAAAACAATCTACATCGATGGACTGGTGATCATGGGCCCTGAACCGGAGCCTGCTGGGCCAGAGCTCATTGTGAATACAAATGGTGGGTTTGAGTCGACGTCGGCGGGCCAGGTGACGGATTTGGCCGAAGGCATAGAGGGGTGGGATTTATTTGGGAGTTCGTCGTTGGTTACCTTTGAGGTGTTGGAGGCAGCTGATGCGCCAGAGGGGAATAAGGTGCTGGCGGTGACGGTGAATAGTGCGGGAAGTAATCCTTGGGACATTCAAGCTGTGGCCTTTCCGGTGAATGTGCGGCCGGGGGAAACCTATACCTATACGATCTGGGCGCGGGCTGATCAGGATGGTGCAGTGGCCAGTTTTACGGTGGGGAACCAGTCGTATCAGGAGTATGGGCGGTTGCACGAGCGGCCCCTCACGACGGCGTGGCAGCAGTTTACGTTTGAGTTTACGGTCAGTGATCAAGAGACAGTTATTCGAGCGCCCATTCACTTTAGCTATCCGGCCAACGCCGGCAAAACAATCTACATCGATGGACTGGCCATTGTGGACTCGGTGGGAGCTTGGCGGCCTGTGATTGTTGAGGCTGAAGCTGGCGAACTGGGGTCGGAATGGGCAGTGGAGACCGAGGATAACATCACCTACATTACCATCACAACCAATTTCAATGAAACCACCGGCGCGGGAGATCATCCGGGAGAAAACCGGACGGCCACCTATCAGGTGACGTTCCCAGCACCGGGTTGGTATGATCTGTACGCTCGGGTATACGTGGGACCGGAAACCTTTAACGACGACAGCTTCTTCTATGCAGATTCGTTTGGCGTAAAGAATCCGGAGTCCCCGGATGACTGGATCATTGCCAATCAGCTGGCGGCCGCTGGATATACTGAACCTGATGAGTATGTGACGGGACTGGGAGCGGCAGGTTCGCAGGTGTGGAAGTGGGTAAATCTTTCGGAAAACAGTTTCAATAACGTCCCCTCTGATTCCTTTTATGTCTCGCCGGATGCGCTAACTGTAATATTTATGATCGGCGCCCGGGAAAACGGACTCCGTATTGACAAGCTGGCTTTCGGGCGCTCTGATCTGCTCTATACGGTAGCTGATCTGGACACGGGCGGACCAGGTTCGCCGGTGCCAGAAGAACCTCCTGTGGTGTTGCCAGAGCGGCCGCTTGCAGCTGATGTCGATAAGTTCCTGGGTAATATTTACAGTCCCTCTCAGTTAGAGAATTTCGAATACTACTGGAACTGTGTCACCCCTGAGAATGCTGGTAAGTGGGGAAGCGTTGAGGGTACGCGCGATCAGATGAATTGGAGTGGTTTGGACGCGGCATATGCGCTGGCTCGAGACAATGACTTCTGTTTCAACTTTCACGTGCTGATTTGGGGAGCGCAACAGCCTGCGTGGATTTCGGAGCTGAGTCCACAGGAACAGCTGGAAGAGATTCAGGAATGGTTCCAGGCGGTGGCTGAGCGCTACAGTTTTACTGAGTCGCCGTTCGACGTGGTTCAGGTGGTCAATGAGCCGCTGCACCAGCCGCCTGATGGGCAGGAGGGGCGTGCCAACTACATTGAAGCGCTAGGTGGTGCTGGCCAGACGGGTTGGGACTGGGTAATCAGGGCTTTCGAGCTAGCCCGGCAGATTTTCCCGGAGGGCACGCGGCTGATGATCAATGACTATGGCATCCTTAGTGATCTGCAGACAGCCCAGCGGTATCTGAACTTGATTCAACTATTGCAGGAGCGCAACCTGATCGACGTAATCGGGGTGCAGGGGCATGCTTTCTCGACGCGTCCCGGAGCTCCAATACAGCAGGTGCTCGACCTGCTTGCCACAACAGGGTTGCCGATCCAGGTCACCGAAATGGATATCGACGGCAATCCTAATCGGAGCCCCTTTGTGACGCGGGAGCAGTCGGAGCAGAATCAACTCCGGGATATCCAGCGCATCTTCCCTACGGTATGGTATCATCCGGCTGTGGAGGGGGTGACGTTCTGGGGTTGGCGGCCCGGTCTGTGGCGCAACGATTACGAAGCCTACTTGGTGTATAGCAACGGCGCTGAGCGTCCGGCTATGGTGTGGTTGCGGCAGTTTATGGAAGCTTATCGGGAGTCGTATTTGACTGCTAATGAGTCGGAAGGTACGTTGCCGGAGGATCTGTCGGTCGTCTCTTGGCCTAATCCGTCCCGTGGCCAGGTGCGCTTCCGTTATGCGCTACCGTTTGAGGCGGAGGTACGCCTGCAGGTGTTCGACGTGCTGGGACGTGAAGTAATGACGCTGGCCTCCGGATGGCATCGGGCTGGTGTGTACGAGGTGGCCTTCGATGGCCAGCATCTGCCCAGCGGACTTTATCTGTATCGACTGGAAGCCAACGGACGGGTACAGAGCGGCCGGATTGTGTTGATGCGATAACCAGGGGAATCCGTTTAATCATCACAACAAGGTGCACTCTTAAGTATGTGGGACATGAAGCGATTTTGTCTAGTGATGCTTGGGCTGCTATGGCTCGGCATAGCTTCGGAGGCACTGGGGCAACGGACGGGGCGCATTACTGGTGTAGTTATCGATGCCAGTAACGGCATGCCGTTGCCCGGTGCCAACGTGCTGGTGGCGAACACAACGGTTGGAGCTGCAACTGACCTAGAAGGGCGGTTTACCATCCCGAACGCTCCAGCCGGACCTCAAACGTTAGTGATTTCCTACATCGGATACCAGCGAAAAGAAGTGCCGGTAGAGGTGGTGCCCGGGGGAGAGGTCAGTGTACAGGTTGAACTTCAATGGGCTGGAATTGAAACGGGAGAGGTTGTGATTACCGCACAGGCGGCTGGTCAGCTTCAGGCAATCAACGAGCAGCTTACAGCACGCAAGATTGTCAATATCGTGTCGGCCGAGCGCATCCGTGAGCTGCCGGACGAAAGCGCAGCTGCTGCGGTCAGCCGTCTACCTGGCATCTCGATCCAAAATGGCGACCAGATTGTCATTCGTGGTGTCGAGGCCAAGTATAACACTGTTACTGTAAATGGCATCCAACTGCCGTCGACCGCGCTTAATCGGGCCACGGGGCTAGGATTCATTTCAGCAAACATGCTCTCCAGCATTGAGGTGGCAAAGACGGTAACGCCCGAAATGGACGCCAACTCCATTGGGGGAAATGTGAACTTGCGTTTGCGAGAGGCCCCGGAAGGATTGCATTACGATGCACTGGTCTTCGGAGACTACAACACGCAGGACCATACGGCTGACAACTACCGGGCTTGGGCGAGCATCAGCAATCGGTTTTGGAATAACCGCCTAGGGGTGTTTCTGCAGGCAAACGCCCGGCGGCTCAACGGAGGTGGGGACATTGCGACGGCTACCTGGGTCGAGTTGCCCCAGGCTGATCCAGGGAGACGTCCGTACGGACTGAATCAGTATGATCTGGAGGATCAGGTCAACATCGACAACGAGTACGGCGCTAGCATCCTCGTGGATTACCGGCTGTCGAATCGCGGCAAGCTCATCTTGCAAAATACCTACTCGGCCGAAGAGTTCGACAACGTCAGCTTCATTGATCGCTTGTTTTTGACCACTGGCAACCGGGAGTTTCGAATCAATCGGGTAATTGGCAGTCGCTATCTTTTGGTGAATGCCCTTCAAGGAGAACATTGGCTTGGGAATGTAGCTTCAGTGGATTGGGCACTTTCTCATGCGCAAAGTCGGCGCAAAGATGACTTGGGATACGATACCGGATTTAGCGGTACCAGTTACTTTCAGGGGCAACCGTTGACATACTGGACCTCCGAGGAGCAGGTCTTTGACATTGAGCTACTTGAAGGTACGCCTGGTGCTGTGGGAGATGGCAGTACCTTCTACGAAGACTTTGGGGAGCGGCGGTTAGTAGGCGCCCTAAATGTAAGGGTTCCTGTCACGATCGGACCGATTTCTGGGGCGCTGCAGGCGGGTGGCAAATATACAAAACTAAACCGAGATCGAGACCTGCTCCAATACTATCGACGCTTAGGAGACGGAGGGGGACAAAACGGTGGAGCGAGGGACTTTCTGCTTAGTATTGGAGCTGATCCGGAAGCTGCTCTCAACCTTCGCTACTTCATCGATAGCAGCTACGTCAACAAACGGGGCCAGTATTACTTAGAAGGGCGTTGGCCTTACAGTGGTGCGCTTCGGGTAGATTATCTGGACACGTACTTCCGTCTGGCGCAGCAGGGGTGGGCCACGCCGGCTCTAGCACAGTCGAACCGTTATGACTACGAGGCAGAGGAGCGTGTCTCGGCCGGCTATATCATGGCCGATCTGGATATCGGGCGGTATCTGTCGGTGATTGGCGGGGTGCGCTATGAGAATTTTAGCTTTACAAACCGTGCGCCATTCGTCAATCAGACGCTTTATGATGGATCCGGTGATGTGCGAGATACGATCGAGATCTCTCGTTCACATCCCCAGTGGTTCCCCAACATTCAGGTGCGCATCAGCCCGATCGAATGGCTCAACATCCGGCTGGCCTATACGAAGACAACCTCGCGCCCGGACTATCAGTACCTGTTGCCCAGCACCTGGGTCGATTCGGGCGAGCGTGGGGAGGCTGGCAACCCCAACCTAAAGCCAACGCTGGCCGATAACTATGATGCGTACATTTCGGTGCACCATGACCGAATCGGCCTCTTTACCGTTGGCTTTTTCCGGAAGGTACTCTCCAATGTGGTGCGTCCGGTTTCCATCCAGCGTCGTACGCTTGATCAGTTCGAGGGAACCTTCTGGGCACCAGAAGATGCTGGCTATCCGGTATGTGATGATGGGCGGAAACGCATCTATTGCCCAGATGGCCCCCTAGTGCCCGATATCAATCCAGTTGGATTGATCACCACCTATGTAAACAACCCCTACAAGGGGTATATCAACGGCTTCGAAATCGACTGGCAAACCAACTTCTGGTATCTGCCGCGGCCCCTTAACAGTCTGGTGCTCAACTTCAACTACACGCGCCTGCATTCCGAGATGGACTACCAGTCCATCTTCCTGAGGCGCACAGGACCATTTTCGCCGCCTACGCAGGTGGATTCGATACGGACAGGACGACTTTATCAGCAGCCGGACGATATCCTAAATATCACGGTCGGCGTGGACATCGGAGGTTTCTCAGGCCGTTTGTCCTTCCGCTATCAGGGTGAGGTGCTGGCTAACCTGGACCAGCGCGATCCCTCAAACGACGCATTTACACGGCCAATTTATGGCTGGGATTTCTCTCTGCGGCAGCGGCTCCCAATTAAAGGACTATCGCTCTTCTTCAACGGTATTAACATCACGCATGCCGGTAGCTTCGACTATCGAAAGCTGGTCGTAGGGCCCAATGCCACCGAGGTTAGTGAGGCCATCACACGCATGGCCTACTATCCGCGGCGGTTTCAGCTTGGTATTCGTTACGGGATGTGACCATCTAAATTAAAATACAGGAGGTGTGCATTATGAAACGACTGCTAAGCCTGCTATGTGCGCTCATCCTAGTAGCATCCAACGGATGGGCACAGAATCCCCTGCAGGATTATGTCCTGGAAGTCCGTGGCGATACGCTGGTAATTGCGGACTTCTTTGATGCAGGTGTCCCTAGTACGCTGGGCGCCGTCATTCAGGCAGAGACCAACGCCGGCAATGTGCCTCCGGGACGTGTGTACATGCTCCACGCTGGCACGAATGGGACGCTTGAATCTGGGAACCAGGCACTGTATCTATTCGATGCAGCCATTCCGGAACAGGGACGTCCACTCGTGATCGTAGGCGAGCGGTGTGGAGGAAAGGATGCTACGGTAGTCAGCTTCGGCGTATCGAATGATGCGCCAAATTGCCGCCCACCCACTATTGCCGGTTTTCAGAACCAGGCTGGCAATCCGGTCCATGCTGTCATTAGTATCGACAAGGACCTGACCCTGAAGAACCTCTACTTTACCAGTGCCCATACCCAGGGCCAGGCAAACTGGTCGATGGTTGAGGTAAACGGCGACAGCATTACGGTCGTTTTCGACAATGTCATCGGCGAGCATAACCGGTGGACGTGGATCAATGCAAATGGCAATCCAGGGCTTTCGCTTTACGTCTATGATAGCTATTTCCTGAACGCTACGGATCAGCCTTCGCGTCGCAATGGCGGGGTTTACGATGCTGTGGATGTCCCGACCGAGCTGGTCTGGGTCGAAAACTCCACGCACCTGCAGAATCAGGGCATGCAGTACAAATTCCGCAACTTTGCTCCGAGTAAAGTGGTGTTCAACCACAACACCTTCGTTAACTGCGCAGGACAACTCTTCCTCGGGTTTGGTTATCTGACCCACATGGTGGTAACGAACAACCTGTTCGTCAATAGCAACTACCAGCCATACTATCCGGGGCTGGATTATACAGAGATGTACTCGCTCGATCCGAACAATCCCAACACGGATCTTAGTGCCTTCCAGCCCCATGGTATCATCAACCTAAATTATCTGCCGAAGGACGACAACGGCAATTCTTACGCTATTACCGCCTCAGCTTGGCCAAACACGCAGCCATTCAACGAAGCGGACCGGAAGATCCTGGTGGATCTAAATGGTGTGTACTGGGATCCACTGCTATTGACCATTGCCGATGCGCTCAACCAAGCTGGTGTTGAGGGAGATGTATGCCAAGCAGATGGATGTGTGACAGGGCGGCCTGAATTGAATTGGATATCGCAGGCTATTCTGGCCAATGAGCGCACAGTTGCGATGTTCAACGACGACGAACAGTTCCCTTACCTGGTCTGGGGCACGTGGTATGAGGCAGGCGATCCAGGTTTCATCAAGGGACCAGAGCAGGTGCGCCCCAATGTAGTGCAGGAGCTGTATAACTGGGGGTATAATTCGGCCAGCAGTGGCGTGACGACCGAGCAGTTGCTGCCGAAGATTCGTTCGCAGGGTAATGAAGCCGGCAATGAGATTCCGAACGAAAATCCGGCTAACTGGATCAATTACGATTGGCCACTGGCTGTGAACTTGGCCTACACCAACTCAACATATCTGACAGGGGGGTACAATAGCTTCCCCCTGGGGGATTTGAACTGGTTCCCAGAACAGAAAAGAGCCTGGCTGGCGCAGCGTGATGCTGAATATGCAGCCATCGAAGCCGCGCTCAACGCCGGGGTTCCGCTCTCTGTGAAGAAGGTAGAGGCCAAGATTCCCGACAACCTCTACCTGGAGCAGAACTATCCAAATCCGTTCAAGCGGACAACTACAATCCGGTTTGCGCTGGATGCGCCCGATAACGTGGAGCTCGCAGTTTATGACCTATTGGGTCGTCGAGTCGTCACGTTGCTCAAGGAACAGCTTGCGGCCGGCGTCTATGAGGTCACGTGGGATGCGCGTGATGATGGCGGTCGTCTGGTGAGCAGCGGTGTCTACCTCTACACGCTGAAAGTCGGATCGCATACCCAAACGCGGCAGATGGTGCTCCAGCGGTAAGTAGAGCGCCAGCGTGTTGCAAAAGCCGGGGCCATGGTCACCAGGGCCAGGGCCCCGGCTTTTGACTACTGAGCACGAACAAGTGATAGATCGCGATGATGCGGGTAGTTCACCAGCTTTCTCAGCACATCGTTAAAACAGGGTGCTGGGGATGGATTCTGACGTTGTGGACCGTGACCGTACAGGCGCAGGTCCCGGTGGTGGCAGAAGTCGGAGAGGACAGCCTCCGCATAACCATAACTGTCTCAGACCTCAACGAGTATTTAGAAGGCCGCCCGGACTGGCTGGCTACCCTTCCCCGCGAGGAGGCCTACCAAAGGGCACTGGATGAACTGATCACGCAGGCGCTGAAACGCATTGATCTGTTCCGATCTGGACTGGTCAACGATCCGGCGTTTCGGCAGCGGGTGGCCCGCATCGTCACGGAAGAGCTGGTTATCGCCTACGCCAAGCATCGATACGAGGACCGCTACCTCAACGAAGAGACAATCCGCCGCGAGCATCAGAACATGGGACGGGTGGTCTACTATCGGCAATTCGTTTTTCCCAAACCCGCTGATGCTTCGGAAGCTGAACTGGATTCCATCCGCGCCGTTGTAGAAAGCGTCCGCCAGGCGTTAGCTACGGGAACTCCGTTTGACCATGTGGCTCAGGAAGTCATTCGCAGTTCAATTCATGGTCAGATCACGGATTATGATGTCGAAAGGTACCTAACCTGGAATTATGCCGTCGTCAACCCAAGAGCTAACATCCTCTTTCGACTGTCGCCAGGCTCGGTTCGGGCTTTCGAAGAACCCGGCCGTTTTACTGTCGCCCAGGTGACGCGCATCGAAAAACGTCCGGTACCACCTCTGGAGCAGGTGCGCGAGCAGATCATTGAAGCGTTAAATCGCTGGTATGCACCTTCTGCTACCGAAGCATTTCGGCGAGAGTGGATAGGCCTAGTAGATTCGACGACGCTTCTCTGGAACCTGTCAGCTCTGAATAGACTGGTGGCTTGGTCGAACACCTCTGGCTTTTATCAGGGCGCCTATCGGGATACCATCACGCACTATCTAAAACACCACGAAGATGCCCTGATTGTTGGCGATGCCCATGGAAGCATTCGCATTAGCGATTTGCCTCGCATATTCGAAGAGGTGCTGACGCTCCGTCGCTCTAAGAATTATACCACCCGTTATATTCAAGATTTTCTGCTGGAAGCCCTCCGTACCGATCGCCTTGCCAAGCAGGCCAAGGCGCTGGGGTACATGAGCAAAGTCTGGCGACCAGACACGCCCAGTCCGTTACTGGCTATGGAGATGGTACGGTTTTATGATCAGCAGCACATCGAAAGCCAGATTCCAGAACCTACTGAAGAGGCATTGCTCGCCTTCTATCAGGCGCATGCCGAATCCCTGTTCTATCAGCTATCGCGCGTCTATACCGAGATCATTGTGCGCCCGACCCGCGAAGCAATCGATAGCATTCGAGCAGAAATTCAACGGGGAGTTCCTTTTGAAAAAACTTCGCACCGTCGGCTACTGCGTGCCTACGAACGCACCCGAGAAGGCAAAATCATCACCTGGAATAAGCGGACCGAACCGCCATACTTCGGAGAGCTGGCCTTCAACTTGGAGGTGGGTGAAATTGCCGGCCCCATCGAATACCAGGATGCACGCGAAGGGCGACGTTACGCATTAATCCGAGTAACGAAAAGGCTGGAAGAAAAGCAGTTGACCTTCGAGGAAGCACGCGATCGCGTCCAAAAGGCTTTTCTGGAGCATCATCGTGAGCGTTTAGCCAGAGAGGAAGCCGCCCGCTTACGAGCGCGCTATCCAGTGCGCGTGCACCAGGTTGTACTGCTACAAATGCTCAACGGTGTTCTATAAATTACATCATGTCTGTCAGCGTATATCTCTTGAGCATTGGGACCATACTGCTCGCTTTCACTCCGGTACAAGCTCAGTTTGGGCCACCAGCACCGGTGGCCGATATGGAAGGCGTGACCATTCGCGAAGTGGTTCGCTTTTCAGGAGATTATCGCCCCATTCGTATTGCACGCGATCCAGTAGAGGGAAAACTCTATGTGTTGGCTACCAGAAATCCAGACCGTTCTGGACCAGCTCCCAGCGTGATTTTTCGCCTTGAACCTAATGCTAATGGGACTTTTACCCCAATTGTAGTGCTCCAGGACAGCGAGTTCGGTGCGTCACGGGCGCTTGGAATGGCTTTTGGCCCGGATGGCACGCTGTACGTAGTAGGCAACGAAGACGTGGGGACCACGCATACCCGCTTTGTCATTCAGCGCGGCCGGCGGGAAGGAGCAGCGTGGGTCTGGGAAAACGTAGCAACCTCCGAACCGTACCTGCTCAGTCATACCTGGTTTGATCACCGAGCTAGTGGCATCATCGTGTCTCCGGATGGTTCGACGCTGATTGTCAATTCCGGATCGCGCACTGATCATGGCGAAATGTACGGCGGCGTGCGTGAGGAAGGACTCACGGCGTTGCTCCTAAAAATCCCCGCCGATGCGACCAATCTGGTGTTGCCAAACGACCGCCAGGCGCTCAAAGCCGGAGGATATGTGTATGCCGAAGGTACGCGAAACACCTTCGATCTCGCCTATGCGCCTAACGGTGATCTGTTCGGGTTGGACAATGCCGGCGACCGAGACGACAGTGAAGAATTAAACTGGCTCCGGGAAGGCCAACATTATGGTTTCCCCTGGCGCATTGGGACGAGTACGACCCCGATGCAATTTGAAGGATATGATCCAGACCAGGATCCGTTCGTGCAGCGCGACCGCAATACAAACAACCTGGCTGATACCGGATGGTATTTCAGCAACGATCCTACTTATCCCGATCCACCCGAAGGCGTCGTATTTGTTGACCCGATCCCGAATGTCGGGCCCTACGCGGATCGCTACCGTGATGAAACCACCGGCGAGGTTGTCGATGCCAGCGAGACAAACACCACTGTCGGCACGTTTACCGCACACCGCTCCCCCTTAGGGCTCGTTTTTGATACCGATTCCGTTGTGGCCGAGCCAATGCGGGGTGGGGGATTTATGCTCAGTTTCAATAGCGCCGACGATCAGATGCTGGCGCGCATGGGCGATACAGGTGAAGACTTGGTTTTCCTGGATTTGGAGAAGGCAGACGGGAATTACTTGGTTGCTGCTCATCTTGTAGCTCACGGCTTTGTACATCCTATCGACGCTGTCATGGTGGAAAACACCATCTATGTGCTCGAATATGGGAGCTGGAATGATTTCGGTGATCGGCGTGCATTATGGGCTGTCACATTACCTCGTTATATGGGCACATCGGTCGCAGATGGTCTGGAAAATGTAAAACTTGAGCTGGCCCTCTTTCCGAATCCCGCCTCCGGCCATGCCCTGTTGACCTATCGGCTGCCATGGAGTGAGATTGTGCAGATTACACTGTTGGATCTACTGGGACGGGTAGTTTTGCAGCGTACGCATGCTGGCCAGACAGGACGGCTTTTGCTGTTTACCCAAAACCTCTCCGCGGGCGTCTACCTGCTTCGTCTTGAGAGCAGTACATTCCAGGTGGCACGGCTGCTGTACGTAGTGCACTGAATAGACAGACCGCAACTCCGGGGCCCCGCCACTTTCTCTTCGTTGCGCAAAGCCAGAAGCCAAGGAAATGGGTTGACTCTTCGCCAGAGAGAAAGTATCTTCATGTCATAATTGGTGATTTAATAATTTCTTTGACGGTAAAGATGATAGGTAAAACAAATTTTGAAGCTATATGAACCGCTTGAAGATATCTGAATTTTGAATGGATTGTCAGGGGCCTACTGCGATCGACCTAAGGTACGTTTGGCGATGTTGGTGCACTCCTGCAAAAAAATGTTGGCCACACAATCGAGTTCATGGGGCGGGTGGCTTAGGAGGCTGTGCCAGATGACTTGTGCCTGTCAGATTGGCCTGCTGTTGCTGGGAAGTACCTCGGTGATAGCACAGACCTGGCGGGCAGCGGCACTGCAGCGTATCGAGCAATATCGCAAGGGTACAATCCGGGTGCAGGTGTTCAATCCCGATGGACGGCCAGTGGAAGGGGCACAGGTACGCCTGCGGATGCGCCGGCATGCCTTCGGGTTCGGTACGGCGGTCAATTTTGGGCTGGTGATGGGCCCCAGGGTCCACCCAATCTATCGCGCTAAACTTGAAGACCTGACAGGCGATGGACGTACGTTCAACATGGCCACCCCGGAAAATGCTCTGAAATGGCCTTGGTGGGAAGCAGAGCGTCCGATTCCCAATGCACACAAAATCGAAGTGATCGACTGGCTCCGTGCGCTGGGGTATGAAATCCGTGGACATAATCTGCTATGGCCGGACTGGCGCTGGTTGCCTCAGGACATTGTGGCGCGCCGCGACGATCCCGCCTATATCCACGATCGGGTCCAGCGTCATATTGCATCCGTGGCTGGTCACCCAGGGCTTCGCGGCAAACTTCGCGATTGGGATGTGCTTAACGAACCGGCACACCTGACCGCGCTCCGCGATGTATTTGAGGGATGGGGCCCATACCGAAGGGGTGAAGACTTCTACACGGATGTTTTTCAATGGGCTAAAGCCGCCGATTCTTCAGCGCGGCTTTACATCAACGAATTCAACATCATGAACAACTACATCAACGAAGAAGCAACGCGCGCCTACTACAAACAGATCATTGCGCGACTGCTAGCGCAGGGCGCTCCGCTGGAAGGCATTGGAATTCAGGGGCATTTTACGGTACCGTTGCCGAGCATGACTGAAGTCAAGGCAGCGCTCGACTCTCTGGCTGCCTTTGGCTTGCCGCTTTCCATCACAGAATATGATGTGCGGGGCGCTTCGGAGCAGGCAGAGGCTTCGTTCATGGAAGATTTCCTGACGATGGTTTTCAGCCATCCAGCCGTAGAAAGTTTTATCATGTGGGGGTTCTGGGATGGCGCACACTGGCGCAATGACGCACCGCTGTTCCGAGAAGACTGGACGCTGAAACCTTCTGGGCAGGTATTCCTTGATTTGGTTTTTAACCGCTGGTGGACCGATACGACAGGCGTTACGGGCTCGGATGGCACCTGGACGGTGCGGGGATTCTTGGGGGACTATGCCGTAGAGGTGCAAGTTGGAGAAGTGTCTGTCACAAAGACTATACGACTTGAAAACCATACGGATACCACCACCATCGATGTGGTCGTCAGTGGAGAGTCAAGGTAGGAGACAGACCCGTAGAAAACTGGCTTCGCGTGGAAGGGTTTGGTCCTGATCCGTTTGTGGACGGGACGGTCCTGCGTTACTGGCTCGGACGACCGGCAGAGGTGGAGCTTAGTGTGTATGATCTGCTGGGACGCCAGGTTTACAGATGGGAGGGACAACGAGTGGCAGGCTGGCACACTGAATGGGTGGAGACAAACAATTGGGCTGCAGGGCTTTATGTGTACCGCCTGTTGGTCGGCGAACAACTTCATACGGGAAGGCTTGTGAAGCTGCAATAAAACGAAAAGATGCGGGTTGGGTTGTGCTTGCTAATAGTCTGGCTGAGCCGGATCGCTTGGTCTGGGCGTCTGTTAGCGCAGCCCATGGAAGCACCAGCCGATTCTCTCGTGCTGGCACGGATCAACCAGTATGAACTGACCGTTGGGCGCTTCAACAAGTCTTACGTAGAATATCTGATCCGATCCGGACGCATGGACACGCCAGCTAACCGCTGGCGACATCTCAACCTTATTATCGATACCTACCTGTTGGCTGAAGAGGCGCGCCGCCGGGGTTTTGATCAACAGCCTGATTTTCAGGCCTTCATGGATCGACAGATCCGTCTGGCTGTAGGCGCCCGCTATGTCGAAAAGCATTTTTCGGATGTTCTGCCTGCACCCACCGAGCGCGAACTTCGCATAGCTTTCCAACGCAGCAAAGAAACCGTCGCGCTTCGTCACCTCTTTTTCCGCGATCCTCAGGCTGCTCACAAGGCCTACGAACGCTTAAAGCATGGCGAGAACTTTATCCAGCTTGCTAATGAGGTTTTTCGAACCGAGACGTTCGACTCCTTGGCTGGTTTTTTAGGATATGTAAAATATGGCGAACTGGATGATGCTGTGGCGGAAGTAGCTGAAACGCTCAGCGTGGGACAGTTCTCTGCTCCTGTCCGCTCACGTTATGGCTGGCACATCCTCCGCGTAGAGGAGCGCCTGCGTAACCCACTGCTAACTGAGTCAGAGTTTCAATACCGTCGTAAAAGCCTCGAAGAGCAACTTCGGCTGCGTCGACTTCGGCTTGGGGGAGACCGTTTCATCCGTGAGCTAATGGAGAGCCTGAATGTGCGCATTCAGGAAGCTGCTGCCAGGCAAGTGGTCGAGGCCGTACAGCAAGCCCTACAACCTTCGGTTACGCCCCCTGCTGAGGTGACAATTTCGGCTGAGGAACTTGATGCCGTTCGGGAGCGGCTTACCCCTGAGACGATACTTTTTACTTATACCCTCAACGGAGAAGAACGAACCTTTACAGCTGGAGACTACTATCGTTGGCTACCGTTTCTCCCCTACCGGGAAGTTCGCTACCATACCCTTGCCTCCGTTGGTCGAGCCCTTCGCAATGAAGTGCTGGCAGAACTCGGATTTTCAGAAGGGCTGGAACAGGATGGACGCGTGCTCGAAACAGTTCGCTTTCTGGCGAATGCTTACCTGGGGGACAAGCTGCGACGCTATCTGGCGGAAAATGAACGGATTGAGCCTACCGAAGATCAGGTGCGCACTGCTTTTGAACAGTTGGGTTACAAGCGCCTGAAGTCAACAGAGGCCAAGTACTGGACCATTTACGCCGGCTCGGCCGCTCGTGCCCGGCAGCTCCGGGAAGAGATTATGGCGGGTCGTTTGAACCCCCAGGCTGATCCAACCTACACGGAATACCATGGTCCATTGGCACAAGATGCTCTATCTGCCTATGTACGTCGCGTTTTACTCCAACAACCTCTAGTCCTATGTGTGCAGAGGGATTCTTGCTATGTACGCTATGTACATGACCGAAAGCTGAACTATACGTCTATAGAAGCAGTGGCTGACACGTTGCGTCGTCAGCTTTCCTAACTGCTGCCAGAGATGCAGTTACTGGCCCGGCTGTATCCTCATGCCGAAGTTAAGGTAGATACTACCCTGTTCGTGCAGATGATGCAGGCCTCGGGATGAAAGGTCCCTGGATACCAGGAGCGCCCGTGGGCCCCATGCGAAAGGAATCTGTTTTGCGCCAGCTGGCTGTCCCCCAGGAATCACTGCGCCGTGAAATTCCATAGTACCATGATGTCCAGGCTTTCTGATATGGAGGACCAACAGTTGGCTGCGCGTGTGCGGCAGGGCGATGTCGCGGCTTTTGAACAGCTTTTTCGGCTGTATTATGCGCCGCTAGTTCATTTTGCTGTGCGCATGGTACCTGCCCTCTCCGAGGCAGAAGAAATCGTACAGCGTGTTTTTGTTAGTCTTTGGAGACGACGAGCAGTGTGGAGCCCCCATGTATCGGTTGCTGCCTATCTGTACGGAGCCGTGCGTAACGAAGCGTTAAAGTACTGCCAGCGGCAACGCCCAACCGTATCCCTGGAGGATATCGAAAACACGGTTTCTGGGTCCGTTTGTCCCGATCAGCAGCTACTGGCGGGAGAATTAGCAGATCTTGTTGAACAGTGGCTTAGCGAGCTGCCAACGCAGCGACGATTGATCTTTTCCCTCTCTCGAGATCATGGCCTTTCCTATGCTGAGATTGCCCAAGTGCTGGGTATTTCCATCAAAACTGTCGAAACGCAAATGGGGCGTGCTCTGCGTCAGCTTCGGGAGCGCCTGCAGGCGTGGTTGAACGTTGCGCCCTGAAATTTCTGAAAGCCCTTCTGTCAGGGTATCGACGCGCTGACGGATCTCCTCTACAGTAAGGGGTAACGCGTCATCATGCACGAAGGTATCGACTGGGATCTTCTGGCTAAATACATCGCGGGCGCCTGCTCCGAAGCCGAGCGGGCGGTCGTGGAAGCCTGGGTGGCAGCCGACCCTATGCATCGCCAGTTGCTGGAAGAGCTGAAGCTGACCTGGAAGGTAATGGAGCAGACGCCTCCGCCGGTTTCAGTCGAGGCAGCCTGGCAGCGCGTGCGGGCACAGATGGAAAGGCCAGTTAGTCGTCCGGCCATTCCTGCACGGCGGCATCTGGCAAAGAGATGGATAATGCGGGCACTGGCCATGCTGGTGGTGGCGCTAGGGGGTGCGCTCCTATACCACGAACTAGGGTGGCTTCCGCAGCCGAAGTCAGCCCACGAGACCAAGACACCACGGATTTTTGTCACGCAGCGAGGACAGCGCGCCACTGTGCAGCTGGTCGATGGCACGCGCATTTTGCTGGCGCCTGAGTCGCGACTTGAGGTGGCATCTGATTACGGTCGAACCAGGCGCTACGTAACGCTTACCGGCGAGGCCTACTTCGATGTGGCGTCCGACTCGCTGCTTCCCTTTGTGGTGGAGACACCCTGGCTAAGCGTGCAAGTGCTTGGGACGGCCTTCGGCGTGCGGGCCTACGCCGAAGAAACCCAAACCTATGTGGTCGTGCGCCATGGTCGGGTGCAGGTGCAGTCTGGGCTGGCTCACACCGGTGCAGAAGCGACGATGCTGGAGGCCGGCCAGGTGGCCCAGCTGAAAGAAACCGGTCAGTTAGAAATAAGGCGGCTCGCCAACCTGGATGCCTATGTGGGATGGGCCGAAGGACGCCTGGTGTTTGAGCGAACTCCGCTGCGTGAAGTGGCCAGAACACTGGCCCGCTGGTACGATCTGGAGATCCAGCTCGAAGATCCGGCGCTGGGTGCGCGGCGGTTGACAGCTACCTTCGAGGAGGCTCCAGCCTACCAGGTCCTGCAGATCATTGCAGCCACCATGAACCTGGAGGTGGTGCGGGACGCTAAAGACCCACGAAGAATTCGCTGGCAGGAGGCGCCGCCTTCGCGCTGAAAGCAATGCTGGGAGATCCTATGGAAGTCGCTGAGCAAAAACGTTAACTAAATCGAATAAGGAGCGTCGCCATGGCTACCCATCAACGTCTTTTCTGGAAGCGCATCGACGCATTCCAGTTGTGGATACTGGTGCTGGGGGTGTTGCTGGGCGCCGGACAGGTCCGGGCGCAGCAATTGGAGGCCCGAACGGCTTCGAAAGTGGACACGCCTGTTGCCTGGCTGAATGACCCCTACCTCGAAAATGCCACGCGTCTTGGCCAGCCTCTGAGTCTGACGCTAGAACAGGTAACGCGCGAGCAGGCGCTCCGCATCATTGCCCGACAGGCCGGCCTGCGGCTCTCTTACGAGTGGAGCGAGGCGATGAACGAGCCCATTACGCTTCGTCAGGCGCAGGGTACTGTGCTGGATGCTCTCTATGCCGTAACGTCCGGAACCGACCTCCGGTTAATGATCACGCGCAGCGGCTATCTGCTGGTAGGGCGTTCGCGGGAACGTGCAACCGGAGCTGAAGAATCGGTACCGGTGCAGCAGGAAGGAAGCATTGCTGGACGGGTTATTGACGCGGCCACCGGGGAAGGGCTTCCCGGCGTGAACGTCTTCCTGGTAGGCACCACGCTGGGAGCTAGCACCGACATAGATGGCAACTACCGGATCGATAATATCCCGATTGGCTTCTACACATTGCAGGCATCCTTCATCGGCTACCGGACGGCCACAGTCGACAGCGTCGAGGTGCGTGCAGGCGAAGTCACCGTGGTCAACCTGGCACTCGAACAGGAAGTGTTTGGCCTAGAGGAAATTGTGGTGGTTGGCTATGGTACACAGCGGCGTCGGGATGTGACGGGCGCTGTCTCGTCGGTGAACCTCGAGAGGCTGCAGGAGTTGCCTGTCTCGAACGTTGTGGAAGCGCTCCAGACGCGGGCCCCAGGCGTGCGCGTAATCACTTCCGATGGGCGGCCGGGCGGCAGCGGCCTGGAAATTCAAATTCGAGGCGTGCGCTCGCTGACGGCCAGCAACCAGCCGCTCTTTGTCATCGATGGCGTGCCAGTCGAAGGGGTGAACCTCGCTGAGCTAAACCTGAACGATATCACTTCGATTGAGATATTAAAAGATGCCTCAGCTGCAGCCATTTACGGCGCACGTGGATCGAATGGCGTGGTGCTCATCACGACGCGGCGCGGTCGGGAAGGGCGAGGTCGTTTTGCCTATGAAGGGAGCGTTGGCTTCTCAGAAGTTGCACGCCGCATTGATGTGTTTGATGGGGAGGAGTTTATTGCGCTGCGCCGTGAAGCCAACCGGGCGGCTGGTCAACCGACCGATGATGCGGCGATTCTGGATCCCGTTGAACGCGAAGTGGCACAAAGTGGTCAGTTTGTGGACTGGCAGGACCTCGTTTTCCGTACAGGCGTTCGCCACAGCCACAACCTAAGCTATGCTGGGGGATCGGACGTCTTTCAAATCTATGCCAGCGGCAGCTACCTTCGCGAGGAGGGAATTCTTAAGCGAACCTTTTTTGAGCGAGGGTCATTGCGACTCAACACGGACTATCAGCCATTGAGCTGGCTCAAGTTTACCAGCAACCTGCTAGTAGCCCGTACCAAGGAAGATGTGGCTGGAAGCGAGCGCTACGGTCCACTTTGGACGGCTTACACGCTTTCGCCGCTTTCCAAGGTTTACGATGAGCAGGGAAACCTGCGGCCCTATGTGACGAACGACCCAACGGCATGGAATCCGCTCTTCCAGCTTCAAGAATCAAAAGATGATCGCTGGAGCACCCGCCTTCTGGGCAATATCCTCGCCCAAGTGCATCTATATCAAGGACTCAATTACCAGCTCAATGCTGGTCTGGATTACAGCGCTCGTGAAAACGGACTTTACCGTACTCGACAATATTCGGGTGGGGGCCAGCAGCGCGCTGTACTCGGCTATGGACAGGCCCAGAGCTATACAATTGAAAATATCCTGACGTACGAACGCCAGCTGGGATCGCTCCATACCCTTCATGGTACGCTTCTCTATAGCGTACAGCGAGTGCAGGATGAAGCGCTACAGGCCGAAACACGTGACCTCCCTACGGATCTGCTCGATTATAATGCCATCGGAAGTGGTGCGGATGTACGAGCCCCCGTGCGGAACTATTCGGCTTGGAGCCTTGAATCTTACATGGCCCGCATCCGCTATAGCCTGGCCGACAAATATCTGCTTACGCTAACTGGCCGCATAGATGGTTCTTCTAAATTTGGGAAGGGGAATAAATATGGCTTCTTCCCGGCCGTGGCTTTTGCCTGGCAGGTCAGCCAAGAACCCTTCCTGGCTTCAGTTCGGCAGATCGATAATCTCAAGCTGCGTCTAAGCTGGGGACAGACCGGCAATCAGGAAATCCCAATCTATCAGTCCTTAGGGCAGACGTCCCTTTGGGCCTATCCGTTCGGCAGCACCATCGTTAAAGGCTATGCGCCTGCTTCGCTGCCGAATCCAAACTTGAAGTGGGAGAAGACAACGCAGACCAATATAGGTTTGGATCTGTCGCTTTTCCGCGGGCGCATCATGGGGACGATAGACTACTTCCGCTCTTGGACCTCCGACTTGCTGCTCCAGCGGCAGATTCCCGTTACGAATGGCTTTACCAGCATTTTAGATAATGTTGGGAAGACGGAAAATTGGGGTATTGACATTAACCTAAATACCTACCTGATCAGTCGGCCAGAGTTTTCATGGGAGATCAACCTGAACTGGTCGCTGAGCCGCTCAAAGATCGTCCGCCTGACGGGTCAGACCGATCCAACGGGTAAACCGGTGGATGACGTGGCTAACCGCTGGTTTATTGGCCATCCGATCGGGGTGATTTACGACTGGGTCTATGACGGCATCTTTTGCTCGGGCCAGACTTATAACGAGGCGGCCTGTCAGCAGGAGATCGCCACTAGTCCCCAGCCAGATGCGCAGCCTGGAGACATTCGCGTCAAGGATCTCAATGGTGATGGAGTGATCAATGACCAGGACCGTACGATTGTGGGCACGACTGAGCCAGACTGGTATGGCGGGTTGGGCACGACGCTCTCCTACAAAGATTTTGACCTGAGCGTTTTCTTCACAGCCGTACAGGGGGTTACCCGCTATAATCCCTATATCTACCCGCGGGCATACGATCCCAGCATAGTGGTCATTTTCTTACAGGGGCGCACCAATGGCCTCAAGGTCGACTACTGGACCCCTGAGGACCCAGATGCTGACTTTCCTCGACCTCACCGCCAGCGGGAGATGCCCCGTTACCTCTCGGCCCGAGCCGTTTGGGATGCCTCCTACGTTCAGCTTCGCAGTATCACGCTGGGCTATACGCTCCCGCAACGCTTTGCAACCCGGCTAGGCGTTGAACGGCTGCGCCTGTATGCTGCGGGTAACAACCTCTTCTACTGGACGAACTTTGACTCCTACAACCCGGAGCAGGGAGATGTCGAAGGGTATCCGGTGGCACGGAGCCTGACGTTAGGACTGAACCTGTCATTCTAAAACGGGGCTGAGAGCATTCACCATCTTGAATAGACTGGCCATGAAACGCTTTACAGTAATCACAGTGTGGCTCCTGGGTGGAGTGCTGTTAGTCGGCAGCCTGACTGGTTGTGGCGAGAGCTTTCTGGAAGAAGAGCCTAAAACGTTTATCAGCACGGAAGCAGTGCTAAGCTCGCCGGAAGGCCTTGAAGGGGCCGTTATAGCCCTGTATGCCTTCCCACGACTGCTCTTCCAGAGCACACGATATAGTTACTGGTTTATCTCGGGGACCGACGAGGTGCGTGTGGGACCTTTGCACGAAGACCTGGGAACGGCGCTCTACAATAGCGACCTGAACCCTCAACATCCGGCTTCTCGAGAGTATTGGAACCAGTCGTTCCAGGCGCTCTATCGGGCAAACGCCATCATCGCCAACGCACCGAACGTCGATTTTCGGGGGAATGAAGCCCGGCGCAATCGAGTACTGGCCGAAGCGCGCTTCTTCCGGGCTTACATTCTGTTCTACCTCCACCAGCGCTATGGCAATATTCCCCTGGTCACTGAGCCTTCGGAGACCATCCGGGAACAGGAACAACCTGCGGCGCCAGAACAGATTTACCAGGTAATTGTGGAGGATTTACAGTTTGCCGTCAATAATCTGGAATGGTCTTATAACCAGCCAGGGCGGATCACCAAAGGCGCGGCTATGCACCTGCTGGCCAAGGTGTATTTGGTGCTCCAGAACTGGCAGCAGGCCGGACAACTGGCCGAAACGCTCATCCAACAAGGGCCCTACCGGCTCTTAGAGGATCCTGCCGCAATCTTTGCGGATGGCAATGAAGATAATGCGGAGGCCATCTGGACGATTAAATTTGATCCACGCACAGGGGGCCCGCACTTTCTGGCTGTTATGTTTACGCCGCTTTATGACCGTATTCAAGGGGTAAGGCGCTCCTTTGAACAGGGCGGCCGCCCCTGGGCCCGCATGTATCCCAGCGCCTATCTGCTCAGCCTCTTCGACAAAAACGACCGGCGGCTGAAAGCCTGGTACAAGACGCACTGGGTGTATGATGCCCCGGAGGAAGGCCTACCGCCAGGGCGGCAGGTGGGAGATACGGTAGGCGTAAACGACTTTAACCCCCCGATCGACTCGCTGCTCTGGCTGCACCCCGCTTGCAAGAAATACTGGGAGTACGGCGCTACGCGAACGATCAATTCGGCTGAGTCCTATAAAGGCATTATCCGTTACCGGCTGGCCGAAACTTATCTCATTGCGGCCGAAGCTTTCATGCGGCAAGGCAACCAGACCAAAGCCCTTGCCTACATTAATAGGCTGCGGCAGCGAGCAGGAGTTTCTGATCTGACCGAACTCAACGAGGATATTCTGCTTGAAGAGCATGCCCGTGAGCTGGCTTTCGAGGGAGACCGCTGGTTTACGCTCAAACGTATGGGGCGCCTTGTGGAGCATGTACGCCGCTACAACCCGCAGGCCGCTCCAAACATTCAGCCATACCATGTGAACATGCCGATCCCTCAGGACTTTGTAGATCTGACAGGTTTCCCGCAGAATCCGGGATATAATTAATCCTCCCCCCAACCTGCAGGGCACGTTGGAGCGGGTGCTGCGTGGGGATCCATCTTCCCAGGCAGCACCCCTTCCCTGTCTTTCCTGGGGAATGCATATTTTTAGCAACACTCACCAGGCATGCACACACACTATGCTAAGGCATTGTTGGATAGGCGTTGTGCTCTTGGGGCTTACGTGCGCCGTAGCCCGAGCTGAAGACGGCTATGAACTTTGGCTGCGCTATGTGCGCATCGAAGACCAGGCGCTCCGGCAACGCTATATGCAACAGCTTCGGGCGCTTCACCTGGAAGCCGCTTCACCTACGCTGGAAATTGCGCGGGATGAGCTCCAGCGTGGCCTGCAGGGACTGCTTGGCGTGTCGGTTCCAGTGGTAGATGAGCTCGAAGCGGGGATGTTGCTGGTGGGCACGCCAACTTCGTGCCCGACCATTGCGGCGTTGGGGCTAAATGCGGAACTGCAGGCGCTGGGCAACGAAGGGTTTCTGATCCGGACCATGACGGTGGATGGACACTCTGCCACGGTACTGGCTGCTGCGAAAGATGTCGGCGTGCTCTATGGCATGTTTCATCTGCTGCGCCTGCTTCAGACCCACCAGCCAATCGATTCGCTGAATGTCCGCGAAGCACCGCGCGTGCGGCTGCGCGTGCTTAACCACTGGGATAATCTGGATCGAACCGTTGAACGGGGGTATGCAGGTTTCTCGCTCTGGGATTGGTTTAAGCTGCCCGACTACATCGACCCGCGCTACCATGACTATGCCCGGGCCAACGCGTCGCTGGGCATCAACGGCACGGTGCTGACCAATGTCAACGCCGATGCCCGCGTGCTTTTGCCGGAATTTCTGGAAAAGGTAGCGGCCTTGGCCAACGTCTTCCGACCCTACGGTATCCGGGTGTACCTGACGGCACGCTTCAGTGCTCCCATCGAAATTGGCGGACTCGACACTGCCGATCCGCTCGATCCTGCCGTGCAGGCATGGTGGCGCGAGAAGGTGGCGGAGATCTACCGCTACATCCCCGACTTTGCAGGCTTTCTGGTCAAGGCTAACTCTGAAGGACAGCCCGGACCGCAGGACTATGGCCGCACGCACGCCGACGGCGCGAACATGCTGGCCGAGGCATTGGCCCCTTACGGCGGGGTGGTCATGTGGCGGGCATTTGTGTACGCACCAGAGGCCGAAGATCGGGTTAAGCAGGCCTACGATGAATTCGTGCCCCTGGACGGGGAGTTTCGGCCCAACGTGCTGGTGCAGGTCAAAAATGGTCCGCTCGACTTTCAGCCCCGGGAGCCGTTTCATCCGCTCTTTGGTGCCATGTCCCGCACGCCGCTCATGATGGAATTTCAGATCACGAAAGAGTACCTGGGTTTTTCGACGCACCTGGCCTACCTGGGGACGATGTGGGAGGAAGTATTGCAGGCCGACACGTACGCCCAGGGTGAAGGCTCTACCGTGGCGCGGGTGATTGACGGCAGCCTTTTCGGCCACGAACTGACCGGCATGGCTGGCGTGGCCAATATTGGAACCGACCGCAACTGGTGCGGCAGCATCTTCGATCAGGCCAACTGGTATGCCTTCGGGCGGCTGGCGTGGAATCCGAACCTTCGGGCCGACTCGATTGCTGAGGAGTGGATCCGCATGACGTTTACAAACGACCCGCGCTTTGTCGCGCCGGTCAAACAGATAATGCTGGAATCGCGCGAGGCCGTCATCAACTACATGACGCCGCTCGGATTGGCCCACCTGATGGGACCCGGCCATCATTACGGTCCGGCACCGTGGTTCGATCAGGCACCCCGCCCAGACTGGAACAACACCTATTACCATCGGGCCGACACCTCAGGGATTGGTTTCGATCGCACTGCCACGGGCAGCAATGCCGTGGCCCAGTACGTTTCGCCTCTGCGAGAAGTCTTCGGCTCCCTGGAGCGTTGTCCGGAAAAATACCTGCTGTGGTTTCACCGCCTGCCATGGGACTACCGGATGCGCTCCGGCCGCACGCTCTGGGAAGAGCTGGTTGATCACTACTACCGGGGCGTCGAGACGGTCCGACGCTGGCAGTCACGCTGGGAATCGCTCCGAGCATTTGTCGATCCAGAGCGCTTCGAGCAGATTGCCGCGTTTCTACGCATTCAGGAAAAGGAAGCCGTCTGGTGGCGCGATGCCTGTGTGCTGTATTTCCAGACGTTTAGCCGTCGCCCAATCCCGGTTGGCTACGAACAGCCGGCCCAGTTACTGGACGATTACATCGAACTACAACGTAAACTTCAACGATTTCCCATGCCCGGGCACTGGGTCGGGCGATAGGGAGTTGCCCAAGTTGGTGTGTCTTAGACTGTAAACGACTATTCTAATCGGCCCGCCCTATTGATGCGTTCGGGATTTGTCTTCCTGCTACTACTCTGGAGTTGCGTCGCATGGGCGCAGGAGCGTCCGGCGTATTTGGACCCGACGCTTCCGATCGAGGTGCGCGTGGAGGATTTGCTCAGGCGGATGACGCTCGCAGAA
>FWWL01004354.1_pt1 | contig 24101 bp, 19 predicted proteins | sample 2228331 | NCBI WGS metagenome assembly FWWL01 (sample SAMEA103939775, study PRJEB20133) | metagenome | reverse complement strand
CGTTTCGAGTGGCATTACACACCCGAACATGGCAGTTGGCTGAATATTGCGGAATGCGAATTATCGGTCCTGGTCAGGCAATGCCTCAATCAGCGTATTCCAGATAAGGAGACGCTCAGCCGAGAAGTTGCCGCTTGGGAAGCCCGACGCAATCAGGCTAATGTCAAGGTGGTATGGCACTTCACTACCGCCGATGCGCGTATCAAACTCAGGCGACTCTACCCGACCTTAAAAGAGCAAAATTAAACTTAACAAGGCACTACCTTTACGGCTACCATTGAGTTCTCTCCCGCTGAAATTACACCCACCTCTACACCAAAACCTACAAGCACCCCGCACAACATAGAGTCAATGTGGCTTAATTTTGCTACACCGATAAGTGGCGACAGACTTTCGTCGCCTATTCGCTTTAGGGGACGGACAAACATAATTCCTAGCAACCACGAGATTATTGTCCGGTTCTATGATCAGAACTGGAATTTGCTAAATGAGACAACAACTATGTTGCAGGGTGAGATTGGTCAAGCCGGTACCTTTAGCGGTGAAATCACAGTAAGCGGGTATACTGGGCCAGCCATATTAGTTGCCGAAAGTAAAAAAATGGTGCTAATATTGCTACCCGTATCACTATTGAGCCATAAAGATTCAAACAGAGAGATGCCCTAACATTGGCTGCAAGCGACGCGGCTGCGCCGCACACAGCGGCGGCCCCACGCGCACGAAGGGGTCTGCTCTCGAAGGCTCTGCGCCGCAGCCGCCGCGCGCCTGAACCCTACCGTTGGGCGGTGCGTCACCATCACCTATAACACCAGGGGGTAATATGACTGAAGCCAGGTAACTGCCTACTCATAGCGATTGAAATCGCCTCTGATGGGCTTATAGCCGGGCGTCCCCCTACGGGGACGCCACTACGGCGACCGCGTAGGCGGTCGCCCGGCGCGTAGCGCCCTACAGGGGCGGTTTTAACCGCTAGCCGATGAGACAAGGTAGGTAGTTACGAAGCCAGATTGAAACGTGCGTTGAGTATTCGCCAACCATACGCAGAACAAATCTTGCGCGGGACTAAAAAGATTGAGTATCGAAGTCAGCTTACCAGGATACGTGAGCGTGTCTACATTTACGCCAGTCAAACGCCCGGCGCAATTGAAGATTTTGAGTAACTGCCTTCTCATAGCGATTGAAATCGCCTCTGATGGGCTTATAGCCTGGCGTCCCTGCCCCCCTGGAGTCCCCCCTAAAAAGGGACGGTGGCCCGCTAAGGCGAGAGGTACCCGAAGCGCAGCGAAGAGTACGGTCACCTGGGGCCGGGCTTATCCCGGCCCCTACAGCAGGCGCGGTTTTAATCGCTAGCCAATAAACCTCGGTGAGCAGTTACCACAGCACAACCCATCAAGAGAACCCTGCACCAAAGCCCTTGAACTTTGCAAACCCCGCACCCCCCTCCCTCCTGGTCACTCTGCCTGTTTTGAGCTATAATAAACCACGCAGCGACCGGTGCTCATGCAGCCTGACTGGCGGCAACCCTGAATCATGATACACTGCGTATCGTAGCGGAGAACCGGCAAACACATTCACTTCTAACGCAAAGGAGGTTTAGTTATGGACGGTGGTATCCTTGGTTCACTCATGTGCCTTTTCAGCACAGCGCTCTTTGTGATCCTGGTCCTGGCGGCATCAGCCATTCGCGTGGTGCAGGAATACGAGCGTGGTGTCGTCTTCCGCCTGGGGCGCCTGATCGGCGCCAAAGGCCCCGGCCTCTTCTTCCTCATCCCCTTCATTGACCGCATGGTCAAGGTGGACCTGCGCACCGTCACCATGGACGTGCCGGCTCAGGAATGCATCACCCACGACAACGTCACCGTCAAGGTCAATGCCGTGTGCTACTTCCGCGTCGTGCGCCCGACGGATGCCGTGGTCCAGGTGGAAGATTACCGCCGCGCCACCTCGCAAATTGCGCAGACGTCCCTGCGCAACGTCATCGGCCAATCCGAACTGGATGAGCTGCTCGCCCACCGCGAAAAAATCAACATGCAACTCCAACAAATCATTGACGAGCAGACCGAGCCCTGGGGCGTCAAAGTCAGCGTCGTCGAAGTCAAAGACGTGGAACTGCCGCAGACCATGCAGCGCGCCATGGCGCGCCAGGCCGAGGCCGAACGCGAAAAGCGCGCCAAGATCATCCACGCCGACGGTGAACTGCAGGCCTCCAAGACCCTGGCCGAGGCGGCGGAAATCATCTCCGCCAACCCCTCCACCATGCAACTGCGCTACCTGCAGACCCTCACCGAAATCGCCGTGGAGAAGAACTCAACCATCATCTTCCCCGTGCCCATCGAATTCCTGCGCGCGTTCCAGGACATCCTCGAAAGCAAAAAGAAATAGCCACACCCGCCAGGCTCCCTGGCCCCAGGCCAGGGGGCCTTTTACTGCCCCCGCCTGGACGCAAACACTCGCCCCATCAACGGGCCGATCCGCTGCCCCGGCCCTTTACCGCGCGGGAACCTCCCTGCTTGCGTCATCCGCCATCCGTGATAGACTAAGCCCTATCACGCGAGGGGACTATGCAAGCACTATACCGAAAATGGCGACCACAAACATTCAGTGACGTCGTCGGCCAGGAGGCGATCGTCCAGACGCTGCAGCAAGCATTGCGCAGCGGGCACATCCATCACGCCTACCTCTTTGCCGGGCCGCGCGGCACGGGCAAAACCACCATGGCGCGCCTGGTGGCCAAAGCCGTCAACTGCCTGGCCGCGGCGGACCAGCGTCCCTGCGGCGCCTGCGCAGCCTGTCAGGCCATCAGCAACGGCGAGGCCCTCGACCTCTACGAAATTGACGCGGCCTCCCACACCGGCGTGGACAACATCCGCGACATCCTGGACAAAGTCGTCCTGCGACCCGCCATGCTGCGCTACAAAGTCTACATCATAGACGAAGTCCACATGCTCTCCACCGCCGCCTTCAACGCCCTGCTCAAGACCCTGGAGGAGCCGCCGGAGCACGTCATCTTCATCCTGGCCACCACCGAAGCGCACAAAATCCCGGCCACCGTCCTCTCGCGCTGCCAGCGCTTCGAGTTTCGCCGCCTCGCCCTGACGCAAATCACCGGGCGCCTGCAAGCCATCTGTGAAGCCGAAGGCCTGCAAGCCGACCTGGCGGCCCTCGACCTCATCGCGCGGGCGGCCACCGGCAGCCTGCGTGACGCCCTCACCCTGCTCGACCAGGCCAGCGCGCACGGCCACATCACCCTCGAGGCCGTGCGCGCCATGCTTGGCGTTGAGCGGCGCGAAGTCATCCTGCACCTGGCCCAGGCCTGGCTGGAGAACGACCTGGCGCGTGGCCTGGAGACCATCAACCGCGCCGTAGACGCGGGCGCCGACCCGCGCCAATTAACGCGGCAGCTCACCGACCTGCTGCGCGGCCTGCTCCTCATCAACATGGGAGCTGGCGCCGCCTGGCAGGACATCAGCGCCGAAGAGCGGCCCACCTACACCGCCCTGGCGCAGCGCGCCGACCCGCAGCGGCTCGCGCGCGCCATCCGCACCTTCAGTCAGGCCGCCAGCGAAACCCGTACCGCCTGGCATCCCCAGCTCCCGTTAGAATTAGCTTTTGCGGAAGCGGTCCTCTCGGGGGCAGAAGCCGCCCCGTCTGGCGCGGTAGCCGCCCCGCCACCCAGGACGAGCAGCGCCTCCGCAGCGCCAGGCGTGGCGTCGTTCCCCGCCTCCGCGGGGAGCGCGCCATCCCCCGCACCGGTGCAGTCTCGGCCTGCGCCCACACCATCCCCCGCGTCGGCGCCAGCCCAACCCGCGGCCGCGCCTGCGCCATCCGGGACATCGCCCCAGGCCGCCGCACCGGCGCCTGCACCGGAAGAACCCATCGCACCGCCCGCCGGTGTTGAAGGCAGCGCCATCTACGCCCAGGCCGTCACGCGCTGGAGCGAAGTCATCACCGCGATGCGCAAACTCGGCGCCCAGCTCCAGGCCCTCTACCGCGACACGCGCCCCCTGGGCAGCGAACCCGGCGTAGACCTGGTCATCGGCTTCCGCTATCCCATCCTCTGCCAGCGTGCAACGCAAGAGGAGAACCACAAAAAAGTCGAAGCCTTTTTGAGCACCTTTTTCGGGCAGCCCGTGCGCGTGAAATGCGTACTGGCCGAAGGCTGGCGTCCTCCCGCGGCTGCGCAACCAGCGCCGACGTCAGCCGCACCCTCAAAACCGGCGCCGCTGGCGAGCACACCACCCTCCCGCCGCCCGGCAATGCCCCCCGATCCCATGGACGATGAAGTCGTGCGCCGCGCCATGGACGAACTGGGTGCCGTGCCAGAACCTTAACGATAAACAAACAGACATCGGCGGGGCGACCGCGTAGAGGCGGGGCCTGTTTCGCTGCGGTGACATCGTTGGGGCGGGGCTTGCCCTCGCCCGCGAGGGCGTCGCCCTGGTGGTGCGTCGCGACAAATAATCTTAAACCTTGACAAATGGAGGACACAATGAAACGTAGTTTTGGTGGAGGTGGAATGCGTGGGGGCGTGAACCCCAACGACATGATGCGCCAGCTTCAGCGCCTGCAAAGCGAAATGGAACGGGTGCAGGCCGAGGCCGAAAAAGAAGAAGTCAAAGTAACCGCCGGTGGTGGCGCCATCGAGATCGTCATCACGGGTGGGCTGGAGGTCAAGAGCATCAAACTCGATCCGGAGCTGCTCAATCCGGAGGATGTGGACATGGTGCAGGACCTGCTGCTCAGCGCCGTCAACGACGCCATCAAAAAGGCACAGGCCCTGATGGCGGAGCGCATGAGCGCTTTCACCGGTAGCCTGGGTATCCCCGGCTTGATGTAGGATGGCGCAACCGACTGTACCGGCCTCCATTCAACGTCTGATCGAGGCTCTCTCGGCCCTGCCAGGCATCGGCCCCAAGAGCGCCTCGCGCCTCACCTTCTACCTGCTGCGCGGACACACGGACGTGGCTTTGCAGTTGGTGGAGGCGCTGACCGGCCTGGTCGAAAACACGCGCTTCTGTTCGCAGTGTTACAACGTCACCGACCAGGACCCGTGCGCCATCTGCGCCGATCCGCAGCGCGATGCCAGCACGGTCTGCGTCGTGGAGGAGCCGATGGACGTGCTGGCGCTGGAGCGGGTGGGACACTATCGCGGCCTGTACCATGTCTTGCACGGGGCCCTTTCCCCCCTGGACCGGGTGTTCGCCGAGCATCTGCGCATCGCCGAATTGGAAGCGCGCCTCAAGCGCGGCGGCGTGCAGGAGGTGATCCTCGCCACCAATCCCACCGCGGAGGGGGATTACACCGCCGCCTACCTGGTTACGCGCCTCAAGCCCTACGGCGTGCGCCTCACGCGCCTGGGCCGGGGCCTGCCCGTCGGCGGCGATCTGGAGTATGCCGATGAAGTTACTCTCTTACGCGCGTTAGAAGCGCGACAGGATCTGTGAGATGAGTGTTTGGGATTTAGATTTTCAACGAGGTTGGCGCCTGGGGCTGCTCTTCGGCGTGCTTTTGCTGGGTGCGGCTGGAGGCTTGTTTGCGGGGGCGCTGATGGTGCCGCCGGGCATCCTCACGTTCGTGCTGGGATTGCTGTCCCTGCTGGCCCTGGGCGGATTGGGCGTGGTGGCCTACTGGCTGGCGCACAGTGTGCGCGCGGAGTACGGCCTGGATCGCAATGGGCTGGAGATCCGCTGGGGGGGCTACGTGGAACGGATTCCGCTTCCCGCCATTGTCGCGGTGGAGACGGAGGTGCCGCTCCGGTGGGTGCGCGGCGTGCGCTGGCCGGGCCTGTGCTTCGGCTGGGCGCGGGATGCGCAGGGGCGACCGGTGCGGTGTTACGCGACCGATCTCGCGGAGGCCCTCGTGGTGCGCACTGCGGAACGCGCTTACGCGCTGACGCCTGCGCAGCGCGCGGAGTTCCTGGAGGGTCTGCAGCAGCGCCTGGAGATGGGCCCCACTCAGGACTTCGCGCCGGGGTATACCCATCCGGCTTTCCTGGATTGGGCCTTCTGGCGCGATCGGCTCGCGCTCGGCCTGGTGCTGGCGGGGGCCTTGTTCAGTCTGGGGCTTTCGGGCCTGCTCTTTGTCGTCTATCCCCTGCTGCCCGCCACGCTGACCGTGCGTGAGGCGACCGCCCACTCGACGGCGCTGGTCCAGGCGGCGTGGCAGCTTTTCCGCCTGCCGGCGGGGGGCGCGCTGGTGTGGGCGTTGCACCTGCTGGTGGGCGGCTGGCTCTATCGGCGCGAGCGCACGGCGTCGCTTCTGCTCTGGGCGGTGGCGCTGGCTTTTGTGCTCACGCTGTGGGGCGCGGTGATCGCGCTGGTGTTGAAGGCGGTGTGATGCCGTACGGCGGCGCTGCTCGTCCCTGGTTCTGCCCGCCCGCGCCGTTCGCTGACGGCGCGGGCTTCGTCCCACGGCTGGCCGTCTTCGATCTGGATGGAACCCTGCTGCCCGACCCCGTAAAGCGCACGTTTTCGCCACGGACGCACGCGGCTATCCGCGCCGCGCAGGCGCAGGGGGTGATGGTGACGCTGGCCTCCGGGCGCACGTTCCGCTCGTTGTTGCCGTTCGCGCAGGCTTTGGGGATCGAGGCCCCGCTCCTCTGCTATCAGGGGGCGTGGATCCAGTTACCCAACGCGCCGGAGCCGTTGGTGCGCCAGCCGCTGGCACCGGAGCTGGCACGCCTGGCGCTGGAGCTGGCCGATGAGCATGATTGGCTGGCGACGCTTTACACGGGCGAGCTACACTATGTGAAAAAACTGCCCTTTGCGGAGTCCCTTTATCGCGATCTGATGGGGGAGCTGATCCAGGTCTCGGATTGGGGGACGGTTTTGATGTCGCAACCGGTGGATAAGGTGCTTTTTATTGCTCACGATGAGGTGATTCCCACGATCATGGCGGCTTTGTGCGCGCGGCTGGATGGGCGCGCGACGGTGGTGCGTTCGCATCGTTATTTTTGTGAGGTGATTCCCCTGGGGGTTTCTAAAGGGCAGGCAGTGGCCTGGCTGGCGCAGTACCTGGGCATTCCGCGCGAGCGGGTGCTCGCGGTGGGAGATCAGGAGAATGATATCGAGATGATCCGCTGGGCGGGTACGGGCGTAGCGATGGGGAACGCGCCGGAGGTGGTCAAGGTGGTGGCAGATTGGGTGGCGCCTTCAGCCGAGGAGGACGGGGCGGCTGTGGCCCTGGAGTGGTGGCTGCACAGGGGGTGAGGGATGGGCGTGCAGGTGGTGTCTCTGCAAAAACGTCAGGCGGTGGCGTTGGCTTTGGAGTATCTGCGGCGGGATGATCTGGTCGTCGTGCCGACGGATACGGTGTACGGCATCGCCTGTTACCCGACTCCCCGCGCCATCGAGCGCCTGTATCAGGTGAAGGAACGGGAGCCGGAGCCGGCGTTGCCTTTGCTTTTGGCGAGCGCTGAGGTGACGGCTGAGGTGGCTTATCTCGCGCCAACGGCGCGCAGTTTGATGCGTCAGTTCTGGCCGGGGCCTCTGACCTTGATTGTGCCGGCACGTCCGGTTTTGGCGCGCCAGGGCTTGAGTGCGCGGGTGGGCGTGCGCTGGCCGCAGGCGCCGCTCCTGTGGCCCCTGCTGGAAGCAGCCGGCGGGTATCTGGTGGTGAGCAGCACGATGCGGGGCGGATATCCCCCTGCAGTCAACGCCCAGGAGGCGGTGGAGTTGTTGGGGGATGCGGTGGGCCTGGTGTTGGATGGTGGCCCCGGTTTGTACGGCGTCCCCTCGACGATTGTGGATTGTACGCAGGATCCGCCGCTGCTCATCCGCCGCGGCAGTATTTCCGAAGCAGAGATTTTCAAGGCGTTGGGGATTGAATCTGGCCGATAAAGCCAGGGAGGTGCAGACGATGCGCATTGCCATCACGGGAGCACGCGGGCAGTTGGGTCAGGCTCTATGGCCCCTGCTGCAGGCGGAGCATGAGCTGCTCGGCCTGGATTTGCCGGAGCATGACATTACCGAACGCGCGGCGCTGCTGGAGACGCTGCGGGCGTTTCGTCCGCAAGTTATCGTGCACGCCGCGGCCTGGACGGATGTGGATGGTTGCGCCCGCGATCCACAACGGGCGTATGTCATCAACGGTGTGGGGACGCAGGGGGTGGCGCTGTGCGCGGCAGAGCTGGATGCGGAGCTGGTGTATATCAGCAGCAATGAGGTGTTTCCGGGCACGGCAAGCGCGCCTTATCTGGAGTGGGAGACGCCGCAACCCATCAACCCGTATGGGCAATCGAAGCTGGCCGGGGAGTGGTATGTGTGCCATCTCACGCCGCGCTTTATGATTGTGCGCACGGCCTGGCTTTACGGGCCGGGCGGACGGAATTTTCCGCATCGCATCATGCAGTTGGCGGATGAACGCGGGGCTTTGCGCGTGGTGGCGGATGAGGTGGGGTCACCCACCTACACGCTGGATTTGGCAGCGGCGCTGGTTCAGCTCATGGAAACGCATGCGTATGGCGTGTATCATCTGGTGAACGAAGGGGTCGCCTCGCGTTACGAGTTCGCGTGCGAGATTTTGCGCCGCAGCGGACGGGGGCATGTGCCGGTGACGCCCATCAAGGCGGAGGAGTTTGTCCGTGCGAGCACGCCGCCGCGCTATGCGCCCCTGGCGAATGTGGCGGCGGCGGCGTTGGGCATCCGCTTGCGGCCCTGGCAGGAGGCGCTGGGGGATTTTCTGCAGCGCGTGTCAGGCTGATGGTTCCAGGCTGTGGCTGGCGCGCGGGCTGACCCGGATCAGCCCGCTTTTTGTGCCTGTGAAGGCCACGGCGGACAGGCGGAAACGGCGTTTGCTCTGATGCGCGTGGAACGATAGCGGGGCTGGGGGCGTCTTGCTTTTGGGCTTTGATGCTGGTACAATGGGCCGCGCGTGGCGGTCTGAAAAGTCCGCGCGGCAAGCTTTTAAGAGGAGGTGAAGGGTGAAGCGATTTTGGGGTGCAATGATGATGGCGCTCGTGTTGGGCCTGTTCGCCGGGGCGGCCATGCCGATCCGGGCTCAATCCGAGGCGCCTGTGTATTTGTATTTTTTCTGGGGAGATGGTTGCCCTCATTGCGAGGAGGCCAGGCCTTTTTTGGAGGCGCTGCAACACCAGTATCCCAATCTGAAGGTGGAGTCTTTCGAGGTCTGGTACAACCGGGATAATCAGCAGCTCTATCAGCGCATGGCCGAGGCGCGCGGCTTTAAGGCCCAGTATGTGCCCGCGTTTTTTGTGGGAGATCGCTACTGGGTCGGCTACACCCAGGCCATGGGGGAAGAGATCCGCACTGTCGTTGCGCAGTACGTGAAGACGGGCGCGCCGGATGCCGGCGCTGGCATCATCCCTGGCCATGAGGCGCAGCCGCGCCCCACGGCGACCCCGCAAGCCGGCGTGACCCCTTCCCCTGAACCCGAACCTGAAGGCGAGGTGTGCTTGCCCGAAACGCTTGAGGAGTGCGCGCCGACGGTCACGCATCCCACCCTGACCTTGCCCGTGATCGGTACGGTGGATTTGAGCACCATGTCCCTGGGGGTGAGCACCCTGCTCATCAGCTTTGTGGACGGTTTTAACCCGTGCTCGCTGTGGGTGCTTTCGGTGCTCATCGCCTTAAGCCTGCACACCGGCTCCCGCAAAAAGCTTGCGATCATCGGTCTGGTCTACATCATGGTGACGGGACTGGTGTATGTGTTGTTCATCGTGGGGTTGTTTACCATGCTCTCGGTGATGAGCTTCATCGGCTGGATTCAGGCCGCGGTGTCGGTGCTGGCCCTCTTCTTTGCGCTGGTGAATATCAAGGACTATTTCTGGTACAAGGAGGGCATTTCTTTTACTATTGACGACGCCAAAAAACCCGGTATCTACAAGCGCATGCGGCGGGTACTGCAAGCCGGTGATTCGCTGCCGGCGATGATTGCGGCCACGATCGGCCTGGCGGCGGGGGTTTCGCTGGTGGAGTTCTCCTGCACGGCAGGCTTCCCGGTCATCTGGACCAACCTGGTGGCCGCGCAACAGGTGACGCCGCTTGTGTTTGCGGGGCTGTTGTTGCTGTACATGTTTGTGTATCAGCTTGATGAGTTGGGCATCTACGCGGCGGCGGTCATCACGATGCGCGCCAGTAAGCTGGAGGAGAAGCACGGGCGCATCCTCAAGCTCTTTGGCGGGATGCTCATGCTGGTGCTGGCGGGGGTGATGCTTATCAATCCCGCCCTGATGAACAATCTAACCTCTTCACTGGTGATTTTCGTCATCGCCTTTGCCCTGGCCGGGCTGACTTTGTGGCTCCATCGCGTGGTGCTGCCGCGCTGGGGGATCCTGATTGGTACCGAGGAGGAGTTGCTCAAGGCACGGGGCCGTTAGTGGTCGCAACGCGACGGGGGACGTTGCCCGACAACGTCCCCCGTTTTTGTTTTGTTGCGTGGGTGAGCACGCAACAGGTGTGGCTTCAGGCTAACCGTGACGCCGTCTCGCGGCGCGTTTTGGGGCTGGTGGCGCGCCGCGAGACGGCGTCGGGGGGAAGCGCGTGTTAGGCCACCTTTTGCAATATTTTCTCAATTTCTTGCTTGACCTGTGGCAACCGCTCTGTAATCGTCTTCCAAACCAGACGATGGTCCACCCCAAAGTAAAAGTGGATTAACTTGTCTCGCATACCCGCCATTTCTTTCCAGGGAATTTGAGGGTGCTTTTGGCGTATTTCATCAGGTATCTGTTTCGCTGCTTCCCCAATGATTTCAAGCTTTCGGATTACTGCACTGGTGATCTTATCATCTGCTTGGAATGCCTCCAAATCCATTCCTGCAATAAAGCGTTCAATACTCTCTATCGCCCCCAAAATGTCCTTCATTCAAATAAAGGGTATTGTCTCTCATATACTCACAACCTGTTGGAGAACGGATTCTTGCAGTTCTGAACGAAGGGCTTGCCTGGGAACCACATCTACTTGACGCTGGAATATTTCTTCCAAATATAATGCTAGCCCGATCAAGTCGAACAAGTCTGCTTCTTCTTCAAACTCTACCAGCAAATCAATGTCACTGCTTACTTCTTGTTCTCCGCGAACAAAAGAACCAAACAGACCTATTTCTCGCACTTTATAGCGCGTAGCGATTGTGAGTTTTAACTCTTTTAGCCTGGTTACAATATTTTCTGCGTTCATAGGTGCATTCTCTTAGACCATCTGTTCGCGGACTGACGGCTTGCGCTTCAGCCGCGCCGCGGAGCGGCATCAGGTGCAAGCGCGTGTTAGCCCGCCGTTCCTTATTGATTGATTTGATGCCAAGCGCAATGGCAACGATAAACTCTGCCAGAACCCCACGTGTAGCGTTGCTTACCAGGTCGGATGAGCTCCAACGCCAAAAATCAAGCAAAGTCAAGCCCAGAGAATGCCCGTTTGAGTGAAGTGGCTCATTACCGCTTGTTCGGACAGGATAGATGTGTGAAAGATCTCTCGTTATCGTTTGCTTCTGATTTCGGCTGGCTAACGGATTGCGCATCAGCCGCAGCGCCGAAGGCGCTGTCGGCTGGATGCGCGGGTTGGGCGGGCTGTTTTGATCCCACCAGCCACCAACGGGAATGTCATGGCCCCACGAAATCGTTACGCAGCACTTCACCGCTCAAAGCATCAATAATGACCCGCCGCTCTTGGGACATATCGTCGGGATTAGCAAAAGTTAACCCCCATGATGGTGGAAGATATCTATCGGTCGCACTGTCGTAACGATCTATGTTTATTTGCAGCAGAATCCAATCCGGGTCAACACCTTTCTCCATCGCAATTCTCACTGCTTCGTCAGAATCAATCATTGTGTCCAACGGTATCCCTTCTGCGCCACCCGGCATAGAGACTTCGTAACCGGGTCTTCCGTCTATGCCTACCGTGATGTCACCACCTGTCCAATCAATGCTAGTCCTTTTTCCTGCCGAAGGGGAATATACGTCAAATCCCCACCGAGGTGCCCTTCCCGACGAATCAGGACGCCACTCGGGCGGCGGCGTTCCCCCCAGAGAACCTATACCGATTACTACCGCATCCTCGTGCCAGGCCAGCATAGCCGGACGAATCCGCTCGTAGGCTTCCAGAGCAGTCAGGTACTCCTCTAGCACCGGTGTGGGCCGATTGGTTCCCTCAGAGTCGCAGCCGGCAAGCAGTATGAGTAAAACCATCGCCGGAAGGAAAAAGTGTTTACTCATTGCTCATCCCTCCTCATCACCGAATGACCAATGGGAGGTAAACGGTGTGTCTACGTTCCAGCAAGGTGTAGATGGTGAAGTGGTTCACCACACTAATGGCCTGGTTTCGATCCGCTTCAACCGTGGTAGGCACTTCAATCCACCCACTACCATCCCAGTAGTGCAGTGCCAGACGAGATTCACTCGTTCCTGCCAAATCATCCTCGTCGTACCTGATGGTGATGGTCACCGGTCGCAGGAAACTCTCCACCGGAGCATCACTTCCGTACCAGGCCGCACTCAAGTCAAAGACCGGCCCGACGGAACCAAGAGGCCTTGGCAGCGTTTCTGTCACCGGCCGGTAACTCGCCACGGCCAGTTCTGCCACCGCGCCGGGGCCAAACTCCACCCTCACCCTCCCATCCACCAAATGCAGTCTGCCCCCAAAGCCCGGCGATACGGCGATCTGTTGTGTTAAGCGATTGGTGACGTACTGCGCTCCACGAATCAGGATGGCGGCCGCCTTCGCCGTGATGTGTTTCCCCATTTGCGCCTCCACTTCGTGCACGAAAGCGTTGAGAATGTTGGCCGCCGTGTGCTGTTGTCCGCGGTCATATGCCCGCTGTGCCGCCTCCAGTTTGGCATCCAGGCTGTTGACGATCCCCTGGGCACCGGGGCCGTAAATCCACCCCATACCGTAGAGTCGGTGTTTAGCACAGACCAAGCCTGCGATGGTCGCCTCCACTTCAATGGTGCGCCTTTCCGTTGTCACCCAACCGGCCCGGTCTTGGGCCGTCACCACGATCTCGTGCGGGCCGGGAGCCAGGAAGAGGGTATCGAAGGTCTGACCGCTGGTGATCACCTCACCGTCGAACGTGGCCATGACCGTTTCCAGGCCGGATACGGCATCGTAGGCCTCATACCCTACACTGAAGGTGGAGCACAAGGTGTACGTGATGGCCGAGGGCTGAGTGATGGTGATGGCCGGCGGGGTTTTGTCCACCCGGATGTTCACCCATTGGATCACGTCCTGGCTGCCATCGGCGAAGGTGCCCCGATAGCGCAATGTCTGGGTGCCCTCCTGGGTGATGAACAGTGGGGTCTGGTAGGGCTGCCAGCCAGCCCCCAGGTCGTACTCCAGGCCCACGATGGGCGGCAGATCCGGCCTCGTGGAAGCGCTCAAGGTCGCTGTCACATCGCTGATGTACCAGCCATTCTCCCCGACCGTTCCGGACAGGGCTAAGTTTACCGGCAGATCCATCGCTCGGGTAAAGACACCGGAAGGCGCTGCTTGCCCCTCAAAGATTCCGTCCCCATTGGCGTCGGCAGCCAGGATGAAGTCGGTGCCTCGCTCCAGTGTGAGGGCGAACTCTGCCCCGCTGCTGACCGGCACGCTGACGTAAGTCGTTTGGTAGAGCGTACCCGTCGAGCGATCTGGAATCTCCAGGAAGAAGTCAAAGGTGCCCTCGCCTGTCCCGACCAGTCGCAGGCGGTAGCCGTGGCTCAGATCGGCGGCGCGGATGGAGACACGACGGGCGTCGGCTTCCGGTTCTCCGGCCACAATGGGGGTCCAGTACGCGGAGCCGGGGATTTCGGTGTCAATTCCGCCCTGCTCGTTAGGCCCGACGTGGCGTCCCTGCTGATCGTAGATGTGCATTTCGGCCGGCGAGGCCATAAACCCTTCCAATCCCTGGCTGCTCGAATTCCACTCGCTACAGGGAACCACTTCCCAAGTATAGCGAATGCAGCCTACAAGGAAGTAGCAGTATTCTTTCCAGTAATAGTAGTTGCATCCCTCAATGGCTACTGCCCCGACAAACTTGTGAGGTGTGATAGATGTCTCCTTACCTGTTGCTCGCCGCCAGGATTCGATCCAAGACCTGCCGGCCACGCGCTCGGAAGCCAATGCGTAAAGGGCCGTTTCCCCATCCTGACCCGGAACTCCAACCAGCGGTGCCTTGGCTTGAAACCCAAGCCAGGTTTGAGGACCAGGAACTCTGTCCACCCATTTCTTGCCCGGCGAAGTAACACTTCCCCACCAGCCATTTACATCGTTGATGTCCAACACGCTACAGCCAAATATTACCACAGTTTCTAAACCATCATGCCAGGCATCACTAACATCGTGTGGCTCGCCTTGGGTATCACTCCCAGTAAGGTAGACGTAGTTATACTGATGTGAACCATGTCCCAGATAAAGAAACACCTTGGCTTGGTTTTGGATGAAGAATTCGTCCGGCGTTACGCCAGAATAGCCGATCACTTCTACTCGGGCCGGCTCGTAGCCGGCTGCTCGAAAATAGTCCAGATTGGCCGGTGGCCTGTTTCGCCCTTGGTCACCATTTCCCCAGGCAATGCCCATACGGCGCTCCTCCGGCACACCCAAATCGCTCATAAACCTTTCGGCAACCTGGTAGTCGAACTCCTCTTGTTCATACACCACCGCTGCTACCGTTAACCCACTGGGCCGATTGACCAGGTCGCTTGCCGCCCGCGAACCTCGGTAGATGTGCATCCCGTCCGGGCGCGTTGTGACCCTTACCAGGGTCAGATAAGAGACCTTGCCGCTTTTCAGCGCACTTACTTTGACCGTGATCGCGCCGGGTGGATTGCTTCCAGAGCCTTGCGCCTCTACCGTGAGGGTAGCATGCACCAAAGCATCCCAGGGCAAAGGATTGCCGCTGCTATCCACTGCGGCAACGCTGTGAATCCGGAAGGGCTGCGGGGTTGGCCCAGGCGTCGGTGTCGGCCCCGGAGTAGGCGTCGGGCCGGGACCACAGTCCTGGCACACAAACTTGATGGCATCGAAGCCGATTTCCTCGGTGGCATAGTTCTGGTTACCGGTCAGGTCGTCCAGGTAAACCTTCGAGCGTGTCCCGGCCGGCAGATCGTAAGTACCCAGGCTGACCCAATCGGCGTAGATTTCCAACTGGTTGACCGTTGCCGTGCCGATCTCGCTGCCATCCCGATAGATGTGATAGTGGGCACTCCTGGTCGTGGCGTGATTCCAGGGGATGAAGGCGAAAATCTCGTACCGACCGCTCTGGGGAATGTTCGGCGTCCACTCGCCCCAGTTCTCGCGGCCATAGTAGTCGGTGGAGTTCTTGGTGTAATAGCTGTGCCCATTGTAGGCTCCAGAAGCCGACCAATAGTGCCACCAACAGCGATCGGGTGGGTCGGCGCACTGCCCGGCCTGAAAACGCGCAAAGCCGGCATCCTGGTCGTCTACAACCACTTCTACCTGGGTGAGAGCACTAAAGACCGTCGTAGGACGGGATATCCCCACCAGCGCAAAACGGGCAAAATACCAGGTGGAAGCGATAACCAGATTCTGATCCTCGTCTACCGGCGTCTCCAATGGTAGCCACTTGCCTGCCTGCCCGTCCGGGCTATAGAAGTAACTCAGCGTCAACTCGCTCTCCGACACACCTGCTCTCTCCACGCCGGCGTCGGAGTAGTGGATAACAATCTCCATTCCCCCTTCCGGCAGAACGCCGCATTCAGATTTGTTGGTAGGCTCTCCGTCCACACCGGGACAGGCATCCATCCTCCAAGAGCACTACCGGCTGACCATCACTGAGTCTTGCTGCTTGCAGCGTGAAAGAAGGGCCGATGCTGACCAGGGTAGGGGGCAGCGATGCAATAGCCGTTTCTGTGTAAGTGACCACGGTGGTTTCAGCGAACAATCCGGGAGGGAAAATGATGGTCACCTGACCATCCGACGAGATCAACTCACCCCCGGTTTCTGGCGATACCACGACGGATATCGTCTCACCATTCTCCATTGCAGCGCTGATATGTGGTTGGGCTGCCGTGGTCTGTATGGCCACAGTAGCCAATACCAGCAACACCCCCAAAGCCAGCAACCCCAATCTGCTTCTACGGTTGAGTAAGTCCTTCATTGCTCTTACCTCCGGTTATTTGATGTTGCAACTGACGTATTTGCCCGCCCAACTAGTGATTATACGGAATCCGTTTTTACCCCCCGTTTTGGGGGATTATACGGAATCCGTATAATCCCCTCCACAAGTTGCTTTTACGGAAATTTTCCGTATAATATGTTTAAATCCTGTTTTACGGAATGTCAATCAACAAAGCGCAAAACGCATTTCTGGGGATCTCATCACACAATCATCCATCTCTACCCAAGGATGCTTTATTCTTTTTAAAGAACATCTTGCAATATCGATTTTTATTATGAGTGCAAAATTACCATTGTCAAGAGGGAAAAATGCATCCAGAACCTCAACCTAAAAAACTCCTTGACCAGGTTCGTGATGTCCTGCGTCGTAAGCATTATGCCATCCGAACGGAACAGGCTTATCTGGCCTGGATCAAACGATTTATTCTCTTTCACCACAAACGCCATCCCCAAGAAATGGGCGTACCGGAAATCGAAGCTTTTCTTACGCACCTTGCGGTACAGGAAAACGTTGCTGCTTCAACACAAAATCAGGCCCTCAGCGCCCTGCTCTTTCTCTATCGCGAGGTTTTAAACAAAGACCTTGGTCCTATCAATGCCATGCGCGCTCAAAAACCCAAACACCTCCCAACCGTTCTCACCAGAGAGGAAGTACAGCGTCTTTTTGCGCATCTCTCCGGCACCCATCTTCTCATGGCCCGACTCATTTACGGAGCCGGCCTGCGACTAATGGAATGCATTCGCTTACGAGTCAAAGACCTTGACTTTGAATATCGTACCATCACGGTCCGTGACGGGAAAGGAGAACAAGATCGCATCACGATTCTGCCCGAAAGTTTGATTATTCCTCTTCAGGAACACTTACGAAACATCAAACGACTTCACGAAGAAGATCTGGCTAAAGGTTATGGTGCTGTTTATTTACCCTATGCCCTGGAACGTAAGTACCCTAACGCAAATCGCGAATGGGGGTGGCAATATGTTTTTCCATCCGACCGGCTATCTGTGGATCCACGTTCCACGTCCTCAAGTTCTGAGACAAAAGGCACAAAAGAAGAGATAGTGCGCCGTCACCATATAGACGAAAGTACACTACAAAAAGCTATCCGCCAGGCGGCAAAACAAGCTGGTATCATAAAACCTGTGGGCCCACATACCTTACGTCACAGTTTTGCCACCCATCTCTTGCAGGCACATTATGACATCCGTACCGTCCAGGAACTGCTGGGGCACAAGGATGTAAAAACGACCATGATTTACACCCACGTCCTGCAACGCGGAGGCTTAGCCGTTCGCAGTCCATTGGACGAATAAAGGGCTCTATCATCACCGCGCCCTCCCTTGCCCCCCATTTGACCTTCCGCCAGGATGTGGTATGGTGAAGACGGCTGAGCCGGTCGGGTGATCGCGGCCCCGCGAGGGGACGAGGAAAGTCCGGACTCCACAGGGCACGGTACCGGGTAACACCCGGGCGGGGCGACCCGCGGAAAGGGCCACAGAAACAGACCGCCCGCAAGGGTAAGGGTGAAAAGGTGGTGTAAGAGACCACCGGCGCGACGGGTAACCGCCGCGGCCAGGCAACCCCTACCGGGAGCAAGGTCAAGCAGGAAAGTCGGCGTAAGCCGTCGGCGCGGCCCGTGCCGGTCCGCTGCGCGGACGCTTTCCGGGTAGACCGCTGGAGGGGTCGGGAGACCGGCCTCCTAGATAGATGATCACCGCCTGCAAGGGCACAGAATCCGGCTTACAGACCGACTCAGCCAGCCTACCCTATTGCCCAATTTATGCTATCATTAGCCCCGTGGATACGCTAACACTGACGCCAGAACAACAGCTCATCGTCCGGGCTGCGCCGACGACACGACTCTTTGTAAGCGGCAGCGCCGGCTGCGGCAAAACCACCGCCGCCGTCGCGCACCTGCGCTTCCTGTTGGAGAACGGCTACCGCGCCGACCACATCCTCGTCCTGACGCCCCAGCGCACCCTGGCCGAACCCTACACCGCCCTGCTGCACGATCCGGCCCTGCCCGCCGGCGGACAGGTGGACGTGGTCACCCTGGGAGGCCTGGCGCGCCGCATGGTGGATCTCTTCTGGCCCCTGATCGCAGCAGAAGCCGGCTTCGCCCACCCGGACCAGCCGCCCACCTTCCTCACCCTCGAAACCGCCCAGTACTACATGGCGCACGTCGTCGCGCCCTACCTGGACGAGGGCTTCTTCGACAGCATCACCCTGGACCGCAACCGGGTATACAGCCAGTTGCTGGACAACCTCAACAAAGCCGCCGTCAACGCGCTGCCGTTCGAGCGCATCGCCGAACGCCTTAAAAGCGCCTGGATCGGCGAAAAGGCCCACCTGCGCGTCTACGACGAGATGCAAACCTGCCTCAACGCCTTCCGCGCGCACTGCCTGGCCCACAACCTGCTCGACTTTTCCCTGCAGGTGGAGCTGTTCACGCGCCACCTGTGGCCCAAGCCCCTGGTGCGCGAGTACCTGCTCCGCCGCTACCGCTACCTGATCGCCGACAACCTGGAAGAGGATGTGCCCATCACGCACGACCTGCTGCAAGCCTGGCTCCCCCATTGCGAGGGCGCGTTACTAGTGGTTGATGAGGAAGGGGGATACCGCCTCTTCCTCGGTGCTGCGCCGGAAGGCGCTTTCTCGCTCCAGCGCCAGTGTGACCAGCGCCTCACGCTGAACCACAGCTTTGTGGCCCGCCCGCCGGTGGCGGCGCTGCGCCTGCACCTGACGCGGGCGCTCCGTCACGAACCCGCCCCGCCCGACCCGGAGGGTCAGGTGCGGCAGGCGCTTCGCTTCAAGCTGCACCGCTATCATCCCCAAATGCTGGATTGGGTCGCCGACGAAATTGCCCACCTGGTCCAGCAGGAGCAGGTGCCGCCTGGCGAGATCGTGGTCCTGGCGCCCTTCCTCAGCGATGCGCTGCGCTTTAGCCTGAGCCAGCGCTTGCAACAACGCGGCATTCCCACGCGTTCCCACCGCCCCTCACGTGCCCTGCGCGAGGAGGCCGCCGCTCAGGCCATGCTCACCCTCACCGCCCTGGCCCATCCGCAGTGGAAGGTATGCCCCACCGGCGAGGAGGTGAGCTACGCCCTGATGCAGGCCATTGCCGACCTTGACCTGGTGCGCGCGCACGTGCTGGGCAAGATCGTGTACCGCGTCCACCAGGGCGCGCCGGGCTTGAGCTCCTTCGCGCGCATCCAGGCGGAACAGCAGCAGCGCATCACCTACCTGCTGGGCGGGCGCTACGAGGCCCTGCGCGAGTGGATCGAGGCTTACCAGGCCGGTCCAGCGGCCCCGCTGGACCACTTCCTCAGCCGCCTCTTTGGCGAAGTGCTCTCACAGCCGGGCTACGGCTTCCACCGCAACGCGGACGCGGCCAGTGCCGCCGCGCGCCTCGTCGAATCCGCGCACAAGTTCCGCCTCATCGCCCCCGCCGCAGGGAACGACGCCGTCGGCCTGGACTACCTGCGCATGGTGGAGCAGGGCGTCATCGCGGCCCAGTACCTGACAAGCTGGCTGGACGAGCCGGAGGATGCGGTGCTCCTCGCGCCGGCCTACACCTTCCTGATGCGCAACAGGCCGGTGCGCTACCAGTTCTGGCTGGAGATCGGCGCCCGCGGCTGGTGGGAGCGCCTCTATCAGCCCCTGACCCATCCCTACGTGCTCAGCCGCGCCTGGGAGGAGGGCCACCCCTGGACCGCGGATGAAGAGTTCGCCGCGCGTCAGGAGACGCTGCAGCGCCTGGTGATCGGCCTGCTCAACCGCTGCCGCGACGGCGTCTACCTGGGCCTGAGCGAGCTGGGCGAGCAGGGCTTTGAGGAACGCGGCCCATTGCTGCAGGCCGTCCAAACCATGTTGAAGAGGTTACCATGAGCATCATCAATCTGGAGACCTGGCCCCGTCGCAAGCATTTCGAGCTGTTCCGCGCCATGGATTACCCGCACTTCAGCCTGTGCGGTCAGGTGGATGTGAGCACCTTCTACCCGTGGACCAAAGCGCACGATGTGTCGTTCTTTCAGGCCGTCATCTATGTGTTGACCCGCGCCGCCAATGAGATTGAGGAATTCCGCACGCGCATCCGCGGGGAGAAGGTCTACCTGCACGACGCGGTACATCCCTCGGTCACGGTGCCCACGGCGGGCAATTTATTCGGCTTTTGCACCTTCGACTACACGCCGGATTTTGCGCGCTTTTTGAGCCGGGCGGCGCAGGCCATCGCCGCCGCCCAGGCCAACCCCTCACTGGAGGACGAGCCCGGACGTGACGACCTGCTCTTCATGACCTCCATCCCGTGGGTGAGTTTCACCGCCATGCAGCACCCCATCCACATGCACCCGGTGGACTCGATCCCGCGCTTGAGTTGGGGCAAAGTGGCCCAGGAGGGCGAGCGCTTCTACCTGCCCCTGTGCGTGCAGGTGCACCACGCCCTGGTGGATGGCTGGCACGTCGGGCGCTACTTCGCCCTGGTGCAGACACTCATGGAGAGCCTGAGCCGCGGCGGATAAGCGCAGCAACGCCGCGTATCGGACGCGGATGAAATGCCCCTCCCCGTCAACGGGGAGGAAGGCCTCTCCCCGGCCCTCCACGTCAACGGGGAGGGGGTGGAAGTCCCCCCGATGTCGGGGGGGATTTAGGGGGGTGTCGGGGGCACTTCCCCCTGAAGGAGCAATCGCGGGGGAACACATTCCCCCGCCCAAAACCTTACGCACAGAACGCAGACCTTATGCCATTTATCGCGCGACCTAAACAACAAGAGATGCTGGCCTACCGTGGCGGGAAGATGGGCGTCATCGCCGTCCCCGGCAGCGGCAAGACCCACACGCTTTCCTACCTGGCGGCGCTGCTGGTAGCTGAAGGCAACCTCGCCGAGGATCAGGAGGTGCTCATCGTGACCCTGGTCAACGCGGCGGTGGATAATTTCGCGCAGCGCGTGGCCGGCTTTATCACCGAGCGCGGCTTGCTGCCCGGCGTGGGGTATCGCGTGCGCACGCTGCACGGCCTGGCGCACGACATCATCCGCGAGCGGCCCGACCTGGTCGGCCTGAGCGACGAGGTGAGCATCATTGACGACGCAACCGCAGCTCAGATCCTGCAAGAGGCGGCGACGGAGTGGCTTCGTGCACATCCCGACGCGCTAGATGCGTTCCTCGCCCCGACGCTGGCAGAGCACCAAATCCACGACGTCCGCACCCGCCACCTGCCCGATCTGGTGACCTCCCTGGCTACGGCCTTCATCCGTCAGGCAAAGGACATGGAGCTGACACCCACCGATATCAAGGCGCGCCTGGATGAGATCGAGGATAGCTTTCCCCTGCTGGAGATGGGGGTGGAGATCTACCAGGCCTATCAGCGCGCGCTCAATTACCGCGGCGGGGTGGACTTCAGCGACCTGATCCGCCTGGCGCTGCAAACCCTGCGCCTGGATCCGCCCCTGCTGGCGCAGTTGCGTCACCGCTGGCCCTACGTCCTGGAAGATGAGGCGCAGGATAGCAGCCTGCTCCAGGAGTCCATCCTGCGCCTGCTGTGCGGCCCGGAGGGGAATTGGGTACGCGTGGGCGACCCCAACCAGGCGATTTACGAGACCTTTACCACGGCCAGCCCGGAATACCTGCGCGCCTTCATCCATGAGCCGGATGTGCAGGCGGTGGATTTGCCCGATTCCGGGCGTTCCATGCCAAGCGTGATTGCGCTGGCCAACGAGCTGATCCGCTGGACGCATTACGAGCATCCCGTGTCGGCGCTGCGCAAGGCCCTGGCGCCCCCCTACATCCGCCCCACCCCGCCGGGCGACCCACAGCCCAATCCACCCGACGCGCCGGATCGCATCTACATCAATACGGACACGCCCACGCCCGAAAAGGAGCTGGAGGCGGTCATCAGGTCGCTCAAAAAGTGGCTCCCCGCCCATGCAGAGGCAACGGTGGCAGTGTTGGTGCCACGCAACGAGCGTGGCAATGACGTGGTGGCGGAGCTGAAAAAGGCCGGCTTGCCCTACATCGAGCTGTTGCGCAGTACCCGCACCACGCGCGAAACGGCGCGGCATCTGGCCGCCGTGCTGCTGTACCTGGCGGATCCGACGAATGCGTCCAAACTGGCCCAGGTGTACCTGGTGTGGGCACGCGCCGAAGCAAATACGCCGGAAGGCGCGGAGCGCCTTAAGACTGCGGCGGCGCTGCTCCGCAAATGCCCGCGCGTGGAAGACTACCTCTGGCCACGGGCGGAGCGCGATTGGTTGCGGCCCCTTTCCATCCCCCAAACCATGCCCGACCTGCCGGAACGCCTGGCCGCTTTTCGTGACCAGGTGCGCCGATGGCAGGCCGCCGTGATGCTGCCCGTGGATCAGTTGTTGCTCACGCTGGCCCAGGATTTGTTCACCGAACCGGTGCAGTTGGCAACGGCCCACCGCCTGGCCCTGACGTTGCAGCGTTACGCGGCTCTGCATCCGGAGCTGCATCTGACAGAGCTGGCGCTGGAGTTGCAGAAGATCGCGCAAAATGAGCGCAAGTTCGCCGGGCTGGATGATGACGATACGGGATTCGATCCGGATCAGCATCGCGGCAAGGTGGTGGTGACGACGATGCATAAGGCCAAGGGACTGGAGTGGGACCGCGTGTATTTGCTTTCGGTTAACAATTACGATTTCCCGTCCGTCCAGCCGGAGGATACGTACATCAGCGAGAAGTGGTTCCTGCGCCCCGATTTTAACATGGAAGCGGAGTTGATCGCGCAGGTGAAGGCGCTGGCGCAGCCGGATGGGCTGCTGGGGTATGTGCCGGGTCAGGCCACGTTGCGCGCGCGCGTGGATTACGCCGCGGAACGCCTGCGCCTGCTTTACGTCGGCATCACGCGCGCGCGGAAGGAGCTGGTCATTACGTGCAACCGCGGACGGGAGGGGGGAAAGGTGCCGGCGGTGGCGATCAGGTACCTGCGGGAGTGGTACGAACGCTACAAGCAGCAAAAGGCGCAAGCCCAAGAGGAAGGGGCCGATGCGGCTCCGATGGAGGCGTGATGTTACCCAGGGATTTCCAGTTCAGCCAGCATAGTTTGCAGGATTACGTGGATTGCGCGCGACGCTTCCAGTTGCGTTATGTGCTCAATCTGGCCTGGCCAGCCGCCGTGGCCGAGCCGCTGGAGGCGTTTGAACGCCAGCAGCAGGCGGGCGAGGCGTTCCATCGCCTGGTGTTGCGCTATCTGCTGGGGCTGCCGCAGGAGTTGCTAACGGCAAGGATCCAGGATGAGGAGTTGTTGACGTGGTGGCGCGCTTTCCTCGGCGCGCAGCCGGTCGGCGCAGGCACGCGCTACCCGGAGCACACGCTCAGCGCGTCCCTGGGTGCGCATCGGCTCACCGCCAAGTACGATTTGATCCTGGTCCACCAGGGGCAGGCGATCATTTTTGACTGGAAGACGGCGCAGCGCCGTCCGGCGCGCCGTACCCTGGCCGAGCGCCTCCAGACGCGCGTGTACCGCTACCTGCTGGTGCGCGCCGGCGCGGTCCTCAACGAGGGGCAGCCCTTCCCACCGGAGGCGGTGCGCATGCTCTACTGGTTCACCTGCGATCCGGAACGTCCGGAGCTCTTCACTTATGATGCGCAGGCCTTCGCGGCGGATGAGGCGTATCTCCAACGCCTGATGCAAGCCGCGACAGAGCTGGGCGAAGAGCTGCTCCCCCCCGCCGAGGATGAGAAGGTATGCCGCTTCTGCGCGTATCGCTCCTACTGCGACCGCGGACGCGCGGCCGGGCGCTTTGAGGAGCTTGAGGATGACGAGGTGATGTGGGCCTTCGAGTTGCCCGATCTTGAACAGGTGGCGGAGATTGAATTCTAGCCTGGGCGCAGTGAGTTAGAAAATCGAAAAAAATCGTAACTGCCTACTCATAGCGATTGAAATCGCCTCTGATGGGCTTATAGCCTGGCGTCCCTGACCCCCCTGTAGTCCCCCCTAAAAAGGGGGGACGGTGGCCCGCTAAGGCGAGCGGATACCCGAAGCGCAGTAGGGGCGGGATTTATCCCGCCCAGGGG
>FWWL01002342.1_pt1 | contig 24114 bp, 18 predicted proteins | sample 2228331 | NCBI WGS metagenome assembly FWWL01 (sample SAMEA103939775, study PRJEB20133) | metagenome | reverse complement strand
CAACCGCGGCACGGGCGGCGCGGCCTTCGGCATGAACCGAACTTGGGTTGCCGACCAAATCCATCGCCTTCACCATCGCCGCGCGCGCTTCAGGGCGCAGCGGGGCGGTGGCGTTCCAATCCAGATATACGCGCGATGACACGAGACAAAAGCCCTCTATTTTATGGCTTAGCCGGCAATGCGGTAGAGCGCCGGAACCGCCGGGCAGGGTTTGAGACGATTTTCCGCAACATCGGCCAAGGTTGTCTGATGCAAAAAGACATAAACCTGCGCGGAAAGGCTCTCCCAAAGCCGGTTGGCAAGGCTTTGCGCCTTGCTCCCGGAAAGCCCCCCTGAAGCCCCTGCCCCGCGCTCAAGCGCGTTGACCGTTTCGTCAACCGCCTCCATGATTTCGTTGATCCGGATCTGATCAGCCGGCCGCGCCAAACGATATCCGCCACCCGGACCACGGATCGATTCGACAAGACCTGCGCGGCGGAGCTTTACAAACAACTGTTCAAGATAAGGCAACGAGACATCTTGCCGGCGGGCAATTTCTGCAAGGCTCACATGCCGGTCAGGTGCCTGAGCCGAGAGCAGCGCAAGGTCTATCATTGCCACCGTTGCGTAACGCCCTTTTGTGGAAAGCTTCATCCTCCATGCCCGATCAGACAAAACCCCCTTCCGGCGAAATTCGGTTCGCCACCGCATCCCGTTGACGGAACGCGCACCAATCCTTACCTGCAAAGTGCCGGGCAGGCTTGGTCCGGACCGTGAAACCAAATTTAGAGCGATTCTAGATTGTCCAACCTCTGCAGTCAACAAAGACCTTGCCGCCAAAATCAAAAGCCTTCACCGTTCCAAGCCGCGATGACGCAGCAAGTACGTCGTTCTTGTCTCAGTTTGTCCTGCTGCCCAGGGTTGTCTTATGCCTGAAGTGATGCTTGCCGGCCCTGAGGGGCGCCTTGAAGCGCGCTACCATCCGCAACCAAACCGAGACGCCCCCATCGCCATCGTCCTGCACCCGCATCCGCAATTCGGCGGGACGATGAACAACAAGGTTGTCTACAATCTGCACTACACGTTTCACAGCTTGGGCTTTTCGGTGCTCAGGTTCAATTTCCGCGGCGTCGGGCGCAGTCAGGGGGAATATGACGGCGGCGTCGGAGAGTTGGCCGACGCCGCAGCCGCGCTCGATTGGCTGCAGGCCCAAAATCAAGCCGCGCGGCATTGCTGGGTTGCCGGCTTCAGCTTTGGTGCCTGGATCGGCATGCAGCTTCTGATGCGCCGGCCAGACATCACCGGCTTTGTTGCGGTGGCCCCGCCCGCCAATCTTTACGATTTCAGCTTTTTGGCACCCTGCCCCAGCTCGGGGCTTATCATCAACGGCTCGGCAGACCGCATCGTTCCGGCCAAAGACGTCGCAGCACTTGTCGCCAAGCTGAAGGAACAGCGCGGGATCACGATCACCCATCACGTGATAGAAGGGGCGGACCATTTCTTCCGTGACGATGAAGCGCATCTGAAGCCGATGCTGCAAATTGTGCGCGATTATGTCGCGCGCCGCCTCAACGAGATCACCAGGTGAGCGCGCGCCAAAGCGGCAACGAAACGGCGGCGCAAGGCGGGACGATCCCCGAATTCTTTTCAACGAGGGCATCGTCCCGTGCACCGTCAAGATCAGAACACGCCACTTTTTTGGCTCACTCAGATGAAAGGCGCGCCTGCCGCCACGGCGCGCATGTCCAGCAAAGCGCCGAACCTCAACCACTCTGCCGCGGAATTGTCCTTCTTTTTCCCTCGCCAAACGCGATCTTGGCCTCAAATCTGGCACAGTCCTTCGGCCTTTTAGGCCGCGAAGGGAATGGGGATGACATGCCTTCTTCCCTCTTTACGAATCGGCGCTAGAAGGCAGGGAGTAGGACAATGCACACGAGGCGGTCGATGACCTTCGACCAAAGCACAAGCGGGCTTGCTGCTTGGACAGAAGCGCAGATGACCGAGCCGAGCTTGCCGCTCGATGCCTCGGAATTGCGGGCGCAGATCCTGAACAGGCTGGAACATGATCAGGGTAAGGACCTTCGCCATGCAACCCTTTATGACATCCGCATGGCACTCACCTTGGCCGTGCGCGACCGGGTCATTGGCCCATGGTTTGCGGCCACGCGCGCTACATACGCCGCCCAAGCCAAGCGCGTTTACTATCTCTCGATGGAATTCCTGCTCGGTCGGCTGCTTGAAGACGCCCTTTTAAACCTGGGGCTCAAGGAAGCGGCAGCCGAAGCGCTTGCCTCGCTTGGCTATGATTGGCGCGTGGTTGTAGACGATGAGCCTGACGCAGCGCTTGGTAACGGCGGGCTTGGCCGGCTTGCGGCCTGCTTTCTCGATTCGCTCTCAACGCTCGGCGTGCCTGCTTATGGCTATGGGATCCGCTACGAACACGGTTTGTTTCGGCAATGCTTCCTCGACGGGCGGCAGGTTGAAGAACCCGAGGATTGGCTGCGCCAGCGCCACGGGTGGGAATTTGACCGCCCCGAGGCAAGTTTCCGGATTGGTTTCGGCGGCCATGTTGTGCAACATGGCGAAAGCGCCGTTTGGACGCCCGACGATGCGGTGATCGCCCGCGCTTATGACACGCCCATCGTGGGCTGGCAGGGCCGTTGGGCCAACACCTTGCGGCTTTGGGCGGCTGAGCCCGTTCGGGCGCTTGACCTTGCCGCCTTCAACCGGGGCGATTACCAAGGCGCTTCTGCGCAAGAGACTCTGGCGCGGTCGATCAGCCGGGTGCTTTACCCCGATGACACGACCGAAAAGGGCAAAGAGCTGCGGCTCAGGCAGGAATATTTCTTCACCGCCGCCTCCTTGCGCGACATCTTACGGCGGTTTTGCAGCGAATACACCGACCTGCGCTCGCTCCCTGCTCGGGTCGCAATCCAGCTCAACGACACGCATCCAGCAATCGCCGGCCCGGAGCTCGTGCGGCTTTTGCATGATGAGCGCGGCATGCCCTTTGCCGAGGCGGTCGAGGTTGCGCGGCGCTGTCTTAACTATACAAACCACACCTTGATGCCCGAAGCGCTTGAGCGGTGGCCAGAGCCGCTCTTTCGCCGCATTTTGCCCCGGCATTTACAGATCATCGAGCGGATCGATGCCATGCATGCACGGCTGTGTCCGCAAAGGACGAGCGCGATTTATGCCCATGGCGAAGTGCATATGGGGCCGCTTGCCTTTTTTATGGCAAGCCGGGTCAATGGCGTGTCGGCGCTCCACACGGAGCTCATGAAAAAGACGGTCTTTGCCGATCTGCACGCTTGTTTCCGGGAACGGATCGTCAATGAAACCAACGGGGTGACACCGCGGCGTTGGCTTAAGGGGGCCAATCCAGCGCTTTCAAAGCTCATCACCGAGGCAATCGGCCCGGGCTGGGAAGTCGAGGCCGAACGGCTCGAAGCGCTCAAGCCTCTGGCCGCTGACGCGGGGTTTTGCGAGCAGATTGCGGCCATCAAAGCCGAAAACAAGCGCGCCTTTGCACGTTTCCTTGCTCACACGCTGGGCTTTGCTGCCGACCCAGGTGCGCTTTTTGATGCGCAAATTAAACGTATTCACGAATACAAGCGCCAGCATTTAAACATCCTTGAAACAATCGCGCTCTGGCAAGCGTTGCGCCATGAACCGGGCTTTGATGCCCCGCCGCGGCTAAAAATCTTCGCCGGCAAGGCCGCCCCTGGCTATGTGATGGCCAAAGAGATCATCTTTCTGATCAATTCGGTTGCGCAAGTGATCAATGCCGACCCACGCACGCGCGACCGGCTCAGGGTGGTCTTCCTGCCCAACTACAACGTCAGCCTGGCCGAAAAGATCATTCCGGCAAGCGACCTTTCTGAACAAATCTCAACCGCCGGCAAAGAAGCCTCTGGAACCGGCAACATGAAATTTGCCATGAATGGGGCGCTGACCATTGGCACCTTCGATGGCGCCAATATCGAGATCCGACAACGGGTCGGGCCAGAAAACTTCTTCTTGTTCGGGATGACCGCGGATGAGGTTGTCGAGCGGCGTAAAAATCCGCGTCATGCGGCCGAAGCCATTGCCGCCTCGCCCAGGCTTGCTCGCGCGCTTGAAGAGATCGAACGCGGAACCTTCTCGGGCGGGAATGGATCGGTCTTTGCTGCGATCACCCGGAACCTGCGCGAACACGATTGGTTCTGTGTCTGCGCGGATTTTGATGCGTATTGGGCCGCACAGAGGGCGGTTGATGCCGCTTGGGCCAACCAAGCGCGCTGGGCAGAGATGGCCGCCTTGAACATCGCCGGAAGCGGGTGGTTCAGTTCTGACCGGACCATTCGCGGCTATATGCGCGAAATTTGGAACGCGCAATCGTTGCTTTTGACAGCGCAATAGAAAGAGACCGCGCGGCGGAGTAAGGCGGAGAAAACGCGCGCCTCTCCCAGAACAGTCGAGCCTCAGCACACACCCGCCGCGCGCCCATGTCGCTGTGGCCAAGACCGCGGTCCCTCCCTGCGTGCTTGGGTCGTTGCGGGCGCGTCGTGGCGCGCTTCGCCCAGGGTGGAAACAGACGCCTTCGCCGATCCGATCCAGCGGAAGAGCGACGCCATGGCTTGGATTGGCTGCGGTCGATTGCGCCTTTGCCGCAGCGCGCCGAGGCCGCGCGAGCGCGTGGAGCGCACGCGCCCGAGAAACAAAAACAAGGGTCAATCCGACTCGAGCGCTTTGCGCAAGGTTGCTAAATCGCCAAGTTGCGCAATCCGCTCTTTGGGGTAGGCGCGCCCCCACAGAAAGCACGAGACGTGCCATCCAAGCCATGCGTGAACGCAAATGGTGGCAAACAGCCTCTCGAAGCCCTCAAACGGGTCAATCGTGCCCCCATCGGCCAAATCGACCGCCCGAGGCGACAGACGTTGCGCCACGGGCTCCCTCATTCCGGTTCGGAAGGGCGCGCCTTCACGAGCCGATCACCTGCTTTTCAGCGGCGGAGATTGGCCCGGGTTCGGGCTTCCTCTTCTTGGTCGGCAAAGTCGTGGTCGAGGCACTCACTCTCCCGTAGGCCCCGCAAAGCCCCAAAGGGCGTGCAAAATCCGTGCCACAATCAACCCGGCAAACAAACCCAGCGCCCAAACATGATGATGGCGCCCAGGATTTGACCGAACGGGGTGATTGTGGCAAAGTCTCCCTAGGGCTCCAGGGATAGCCCCAAAGGTTGACGCCGCAAATGACGCGCCCCGGAATACCGGCCGAGCCGCGCACCGCGACCGCGCCCACGGTGTCTTCAATCTTGACGGTTCGTTCAACTCACTGGTTCCTTCGATCGGCGACAGCGGCGCAAATGCCAGCGATGATCATCGCCTGCAACGAATGGCAAAAGTTGTGGCCTGCCGAGGCGCAGATGATCCCTGCAAGGCCCCCGGACGAAGTCCAAAAGGCGTTGCCCTGTCACAGCACGAAAGCGGCCCGCAGGCCACCAATGAGCGAGATCAGGAAATCGAAGGTGATGGCGCTAAGCGCCTTTGGCCGTACGTAAATTTTCATGGTGGTGCAGGTTTCACGAGGTATCCGCCCGCCAAGACCTTCGGGACTTCTGGAACGGAATGTTGTCCTTCTGCTAGAACGCTAGATGCCGGTGCAGAAGAGAGATAGGTCAACGCAGATCATCGATCGATCGTGTGGGAAAATCTCGCGCGGGGTGCCATCGGCAGCACTTTCCCAAGCCGCGGCCGCGGCACTGTGAGACTCCGAATTGCAAAGCCACCCGCGATGGCATGAATGACGCCCGAAGCCTCGGCATCACGAGAGCCAAGACCTTTGACGATTTCGCTCTGCAGATGCCAACCTGACGCTGTATCGATGATCAATGATTACGGCCAGCGACCCACGCAGAACCGCAGGCACCGAAAAGCTGCCCAAATTGATCCGCGCAACACCGCACCTGAAACACGTGACGCTGCGCCCCGGAGAACAGCAAAAGCGCTTCCCAAAACACCAATAAGGCGGTCCGCCAGATTTGTACCCATGATTGCTGCGATGATCGAACTCGGTGCGGCTATTTTCAACTGATTTCGCTCGTCATAAACGGACCGTTTGAAATTATCATATAAATCGAGCACGCAAAGACGAAAAAGGTGACCGTCTTCAAGGGCATGAGCATCGCGTTTTACATGCATCGAGTTTTACATGAATCTGTGCAGTGCGTTGCGTCGGCGGCTTGCGCCGACTTGATCCGTTCAAAATGGCTCAAAAAACAGCCGAACTGGTATTCATATTGAGTGGTAGAACGCAGTGAGCACCGTTCTGACAGCGGCGGAGTTGATTGCCTATGGCATTCCTCCTCTGCCCTCAGCTGTGGAAAAGCGCCAAAGCCGCCCTGGCACCGCTTTGCAGCTTTTAATCGCTTTCAGATGCACTGCTCAGTGCTCATGCCCGCTGGTGTTTGTCTGCACGCCCGCCGTCTTTCAACGGTGAGCTTTCGGATGGTCATCGTTTACCCCGATGCAGCGCAGCCACCGTCCCAAGCAAAGGGTCAGCGCGCACACATAACCCCAGCCCAAACACGCCGCGCTGTGCAGACGGTGGCGTGCGCTGCTTTCATGTGCCGGTCAAATGGCGGGCTAACGCTTGTGCGCTGCGGGCGCTCCGTCATAGGTCGGCACGTCGGGCTCGATGTCCCAGAAGTGCTTATCGAGCCCTTCGATTTGCGGCGCGTCACCGTTCTTCACGCCGACTGTTGCCGAAAGGATCGGCCAGAGGATCAGCGCTGTGACAACCCCAAGACCCATACACACGATGACCCCAACAAGCTGCATTCCAAAGCTGACCGTGGCGTGCTGGAAGGCGTACGCGCCTTCGGTGATGCCGAAATAGCCGCCGCGCGGCGTTCCGGCCTTGACAATCCCAACCACGAGTAGACCGTAAACACCCCCACCCAGGAACAAGGGGATGAGTTTATGCTCGTCGATCTGCCTCTTCTGGGTAAACTCGTAGATCAAATAGCTTACAAGCGGTGCAATCGCACAGACAATCAGCGTCTGCAGCGGGGAGTAGATGTCATAGGCGGCAGCACCCGCGACATAGCCCGAAAGGGGGCCAAGAAGGACATAGGCGTATTTCTTCGTCACATAAGCGATAATCGCTCCTGTGATCGCGCCGCCGGTCCAGCCCAGCATATAGTTATTGAAGGCAAGACCCACGCTTGTGTCGGCCATTGTGATGGAGACGGCCATCAGCGCCGGCTCTTCGCCCGGTTGGAAGAAAAACAGGCACGACAGGATCACCATGGGCAGGCCGGCAAAGATGAGCGCAACTCCTGTAACCGCAAGCGCCGGCTGTGGTGCAAGGTAGCTTGAAACCTGTGGGTTGGGCGCAAACATCCCTGGGCGTGGCCCGAGGAGATAGGCAAAGGTCACCCCCATCCCGGCTGTGAACAAGTAGACAAAACCCACACCGAAAAAGTCATGAAACCCGGGATTGGTCAAAAGCCCCACCGGCCCCCAGGTCAGCGCCGACAACGCCGAAGAGACGACCGACGCCACCGCCGCACAAATGAAGTAGGCGGCGGGTTTCATCCGTTCGGAAACCGAAAAGTGTAACAGCACATTGATGATCCCCGCGAAGCAAGCAAGGAAAAAAACGAAGATTTGAAAATCGTTGAGCGCTGGAAACACCTCGGGGCTGACATGTTGCGCGCGCGCTCTCATGAGCGACCCACCAAGCCACCAGTCGGCAATGGCATCGCCAAGCGTTCCGCCCTGCATGATATAAAATTGTGAAGCCCAAAGTGCAAAGCCAACGATGTAATAGAGAAGCGCACCGATAAAAAAGCCAATGAACTTTTCGGCCATTGAATTGAGCAGGTTGCGACGCCGTACCGTGCCGGCATCAGCCAGCAAAAGCCCAGCGACAATAAGGATCGCCCCAACCGTCCCTGAGGCATAAATGGTGTTTGTCACCAAACTGGCGACCGATACTTGGTCGGTGTAGATTTGGGTCATTGCTGTTACCTCCGTGTCGTTCTTGAAAGATGGTCCGGTTACCCCGGACTCGTGTGCCTTGTTCGAACGCGGCTAAACGCACTTTATTCGCGATCGCGCGCCGAAAACCGCTGGCGCAAAACCAAAACCGCGAAAACCAACACGGCAAGAACGCAAAAAAGCGAGCGTTCCGGTGAGCGTGCGCCGGCGGCGAAATGGGTCCTTAGTGACAAATTCGGACTCAGTCATTGGCTGGCTCAAAGCGGATCGGCAACGTAAGCGGCCCCGTGTTGCCGCTGTCTGGCAGCCACCTTGGGATGCCATCAAGCGCGAGTGTCTTGAGCCTTTGCGGCAATAAGGTCAAAGCGATGGTCATGTCGGCGCGGGCGATTGGCGCGCCAAGGCAATGATGCCGGCCAGCCCCAAAGCCGAAATGCGGCTTGCGCTCTTTTGTAATGTCAAAGCCCGGAGAGAAGTGATCGGGGTCGGTTCCGGCCGCTTCTGTGAAAAGATGGATCGTTGTGTCTCGCGCGATGAAGACACCGCGATAGTCGAAATCTTCGGTTGCCTCGCGCGTCACCCAGGTGGTCGTCGGCCGCGTGCGCATGACCTCTTCAACCGCAGCGCGGGCCAGATCTGGCCTTTGCCCGAGCAGCGCCCATTGCTCTGGATGGTCAAGGAACTGCGCAATCGCTAACCCAAGCTGATTGCGCGTGGTGTCAATGCCGCCGAAAATCACGAGGACGACCATGTCCTCAAGTTCTTGATCGCTCAACTGGTCTTTATCGGCATTGGCTGTGATCAGTGCTTGGATGAAGTCGTCGCGTGGGTGGCGACGCCGCTCGGCAATCACCTGGCGAGCGAAAGCTATCATCTCTGCGGTCGCGGCGTCGATTTCTGCTTCCTGTTGCGCGTAGCGGACGCTCAACGCATTGCCCATTCTTACGGCCAGATCTGCAAGGCGGCGCCAATTGTGATCGGGAAGACCGATGAGCTGGCAGATCACCCGCGTGGCATAGGGTTCGGCGAATTCAGACATAAATTCGCAGCGGCCGCGCGGTGCAAAGCAATCGATGAGTTCCTTCGCAAGCGCTCGAAAACGCGGGAGCATAGCTTCGACGATCCGCGGGGCAAAGGCCGGTTGCGCAAGCCGCCGCAAGCGGGCATGATCGGCACCTTCCCGGTTCAGGAGAATGCGTTTCCACCATTGTGCAAAAAGTCCGGTTGCACCGTGATGATCGGGCCACCGGTACGAGCCCTGCCGCAGCGCCGGGTGAAGGATCAGCTCCCTAACCGCGTCATAGCGTAAAATCGCGATCCCGTAGGGGGTCCGCGCATACCAGCTTACCGCGCGGGCCTGACGCACCGCGTCTGACCGAACCGAAAACTCTTCGGCAGTGATGTCAAGAAACGGGACCCTGTCGCTTGCGCTCATGTCCTTAGTCCAACCGGTTCAAAAGCGGTATAGACGCTTTGGAAGGACGACAAAGGTCGTGCGCGCGAAAACCTCGACGCCATTTCGCGCATCCGTGCGGGCGATGAGGGTCAGCCCCCGCGCTGACGGTGGCGCTCGCGCTGTGGCAGCCACCTGCATGCGGGCCTTGGCCACGCGCCTTCCGATCGAAGGTCGCCCCGCTCGTCGAAAGCCGTAAGCCGCGAACCACCCGCGATCCTCCTCTTTCGGCGGACTCGCTTGCCAAGCGTTCAGCAAATTGTTACCACCCGGATCATGTTTGGTTCAAGAGGAAATATGCGTTTTTGGACCATGCTCTTGGCAGGTAGTGGCTGGAAATTGGGCCGCTGAGGTTCCGACTGTTCCCGCTCATTTGGAAACCGCGGGCAGCAGTTGACAATCCGCACCGTTTGCACCCCGCCAAAGCCGGAAGCATCACACGACAACCCAGGAGCGCATCGATGTTGGTTCTCGTCTTGCAACACGCCGACGCAGAGCATCCCGCCCATTTTGGTAAGCTCCTGCTTGAGGATGGACATCGTTTGGTCACCATCCGTCTCAATCACGGCGAGCGGTTGCCCTCCTTGGACGGGGTCGATGCCCTGTGGGTGATGGGTGGGCCAATGGATGTGTGGCAAGAGGCCACACATCCGTGGCTCAGAGACGAAAAAGCCTTTATCCGCGAGGCCGTTGTCGAGCGTGGACTACCATATTTGGGAATTTGTCTTGGACATCAGCTTCTGGCTGAGGCTCTTGGGGGGCGCTGTGGCCGAGGCACGCCGGAAGTGGGCGTAATGCCCGTTTTCCTCACCGAAGAGGGTGCGCGGAGCGTCTTCTTTGATGGGCTCGAAGACTCATTTTCCGTGTTGCAATGGCACGGGGCCGAGATCAAAACCCTGCCTGAGGGGGCGAAAGTTTTGGCGAGCTCGCCGCACTGCGCCGTGCAGGCGATGAGCTGGGGCGCACGGGCGCTGTCTCTTCAATTTCATGTCGAGGTCGAGGAGACCACAGTACGCGATTGGGCTGCCATTCCGGAGTATGGGCGCGCGCTTGAGCGCGCCTTGGGCGAAGGAGCCGTCGACCGCTTGGCCGAAATGTGCGCGGCTGCACTTCCGGCAATGAATGTGACCGCAGAACGGCTTTATATCAACTGGCTCCCAGCGCAGGAGCGCGACTAGAGGAGGTGGGCGGTTGCCCGCGGTCAGAAAAAGCGGCCCCGTGCTGTGCAAAGCGCCGCGGGAGGCCTCGCGGAGGCGCGCCTGGCGTGACACCAGGCGCGAACGGTTCTTCTCGGGGCTGCCGGCATTTCACGTGGTCACGCTCAGCAACGAGTTCCGCGCGGTCGACAGATGCGTTTTCATTGCCTGCGCAGCGCGCTCAGCATCGCGATCCACGATTGCCTCAACGATGTCGCGATGTTGCTGATTGTATAGCCGGATCATCGGCGGATTGAGTGTGAGCACCCGCATCCGCTTCCACTGCGTGTGGCTGCGCACCTTATGAAACTGCTCCACAATCCAGATGATCATTGGATTGTGGCTGCAGCGCGCGAGTGCCAAGTGAAAGTTTTCATCAAGCGTGGCAAAGCGCTCGATATCCTGTTCGTCGTGCTCCATAGCCTCAAGCAGGGCGCGCAAGGCATGAAATTCAGCCTCTGTTGCATGAAGCACCGCAAGCCGGCACATTTGTGGTTCAACCGCAAAGCGGGCGTCGACAAGCTCGAGCGGCCGCGTCCTCTCAATGATCGATGGTTGCTGCCGTTCCTCTGGCAACCGAACATAGGTTCCACTGCCGGCGCGCCGCTCGATCAGGCCCATCTCTTCGAGCCGTCGTAACGCCGAGCGCACCGTGCCGCGGGCAACGCCGTAGCGTTTCCCTAAAACCCGCTCAGACGGCAGCCGCTCGTTTTCAGAAAAGTTACCAGACACGATCTGTCGCTTAAGGTCGGCAAAAATGTCCGCCGACCCGGAGATTAGCGTTCCCATCCGCCTTTCGCCCTCGTCTGCTTTATGTTTCGTTTCTCCAAACCAACGCGGTGACGCCTCGGTTGGACCACCCCATACCGGGTAGATAGAGCAGTGACAACGAAGTTTCCAGGAGATGACGGCGCTCATCCCAATGCTGTCCACGCATTGGATCACTTTTGGTGTGCATCGGTATATTTTCTGTTGCGCTCTGGAATGCTTCTGGGTTAAACTTCTTTTTGCAAGGCCGAATCGTCGGGGCGTTTGTTGAGGCGTCGGCCGAGAACCAGTCACAACAACCGGTGGGCGCGGGATAAGCCTGGTACAACCGGTGCGGCAAAACAGGAGGGGACCGTGGCCAAAACTGACATCGAAGCGTTTGTGGACTCGCCGGGTCGCGATGCGCTCGTGCACGAGGTCCGGGAGAAGATCAAATCGCTCGGGATCGAATATCTTTATCTTCAGTTCGTTTCTGTCACTGGCCGGATCATGGGCAAAGGTATTCCGGCCGATCATTGGGAAGAGATCTCCAAAAAGGGGTTCCAGCTCGTTTACGGGGCAACGGTCAATTTGTTTCTAAATCGGCGCGGGCAATATTTAGGGTATGGTCCCGAAGCCGCTGAGCTTGTCGGCATTCCTGAGCCGGAAACCTTTTGCCAACTTCCCTGGGATAAGCGCGTGGCCCGCCTTTGGTGCACGCTTTTTCGCAACCGAGAAGAGCGCGAGGATCCTGGTGCGTTTTTGACTGCCGATTGTCGCGGTAATTTACGCCGTATTCATCAGAAGTTCACAGAAACGCATGGCATGCACCTCCGTGTTGGCACCGAACCTGAAATGATGTGGCTCAAGCGTGGGCCCGACGGAAAGCCAGCCGGAGGCTATTCGAAGCCTTATTGCTATCATATTGATCAATTCGAAAGCTTGCGCCCCGTTTATATGAAGGTTATTGAATACGCGCGGGCGATGGGTATCGACATCATACAAGGTGATCACGAAGATGCGCCCGGACAACTCGAGCTCAACTGGACCTTTGATGAAGCGCTGCGCAACGCCGATCGCCTAACCACTTACCGTCAGATTTGCGCTCAGGTCGCGCGCGAATTCAACTTAATTGCCTGTTTTATGACCAAGCCGTTTATGGGTGTGTCGGGAAACGGCTGCCATCACAATATTTCACTCTGGCGGGGTGGTGTTGACGAAGTGAAACGCTTTGGGAACGACCCTCTTCCCGCAATGGATGGTGTCTTTACCTACCGCAAAGGCGGCCAAAATATGTTTATGCCGGAAGGCGATGATCCGCAAATGCCTGGAACGATCGGGCAGTATGCAATCGGCGGAATTGTGAAGCATCTTGACGCGCTCGCCGCGATTGGCTGCTCGACCGTCAACTCTTATCGTCGTCTTTGGGACACCGGCTTTTGGGCACCGGTTTTCAAGGATTGGGGTTTCCAAAACCGAACAACCGGTCTGCGCGTTTCGGCGCCCGGTCGTTTTGAGTTTCGTGCCGTCGACGCGATGGTTAATCCCTATCTTATGGCCGCCGGTCTGCTCATGGCAATGGACGACGGAATCCGCAACAAAATTCCGTGCGGTCCGCCCGAGGAGCGTAACATTTATGTTGCGATGGAAGCTGGCAAGCTCGTGCAACGGCTGCCCATGTCGTTGGGCGATGCGCTAAAAGCGCTGGCTGTTAACGAAGTAATTAAGGCGGCAATGCCCGGTGAAATGTATCGTCTCTACAACGAGTACAAAACAGACGAGTGGGAACGCTTTATGCACACGACCACTAACTGGGATCTCGACACTTATCTCGATTATCTGCCTTGAGGAGGCGCGCATGTGCGGAATTGCCGGTGTCATTCATCGCGGCACGACTGCCGATGTCGGCGGCGAAATGACTGCGATGCTTCAGGCGCTAAAGCATCGCGGTCCCGATTCAACAGGTTTCGCTGTCTATGGTCCGCAAAGGGCCGGCGAATATATAATGCGGCTAAAACTTGCCGAACAAGAGGAAATGTCAAAACGCCGCGGTATTGACGAAAAGGTCGAAGAGAGAATCAACGAAGTGGAGCGGCGAATGGCAAAGCGCGGTGTCCGCATTCTTTCTTGTGAACGCGTGCGACCATATGCGATGCGGTATGTGCTCGCCAACATCGTCGATCCCGAGGCTTTAGCACGGTATATTGAAGAAATCGAGGGCACGGAGATTCTCAGCCTTGGCCAATCGTTGGAGCTGATCAAGGATCTCGGCGATGCCGAACGTGTTGCCCACGATTACAATCTCAAGGGCTTTGTCGGTACGCATGCCGTTGGGCATACGCGAATGGCAACGGAATCGGATGTCGATATTCGTTCTGCGCACCCCTACTGGGCGTTTCCTTACAATGACATCGCGGTTGTTCATAACGGCCAGATTACGAATTATTGGACTTTGCGCCGTGAGATGGAAAGAAAAGGTCATCGCTTCATGTCGGATTGTGACAGCGAACTGCTCGCCGTTTATACGGCGCATAATCTTGCTGAAGGGATGACTCTGGAAGAAAGTCTGCGCCGATCGATTTCTGAAATCGATGGTGTCTTTACCTATCTGGTCGCAACCCGTGATCAGCTCGGCATGGCAAAAGACACGATGGCGGCGAAGCCTCTTGTCCTTTACGAGAGTGACGACCTGATCGCGATGGCTTCGGAAGAGGTGGCAATTCGCGCCATTCTTCCACAAGAAATTGATTCCTATGACCCCTATGATGAAGAGGTGCGCGTATGGCAGGCATGACCAGCCAAGAGGAACGGGCTCGCGAGCTCGGAATGTTGACTGAGCAACTAACCGGGCGGACATTGCAAGTCTTCTTTGAGCCCGACGAAGAAGAGCGCTTCACCTATCCATGGGCAAAAGACGTCGATTTCAACCGCCGCGCAGAAATTGACGCCGATAATATGAACACAACTGAGGTCAACAAGCGCATTCGCGCCTTAATGGATGAAGGTTATGGAACGATCGTCATTCGCAATCCCCGCGGAAAACATGCGCTCGGCGTTGGAATTCTAAACCGACTTAATTTGATTATTGAGGGTTCGGTTGGTTATTTCGCCGTCGGTCTTATTGATGGGCCAAACGTGCGGATCCGCGGCCGAGTCGGCTGGTCCTGCGCTGAGAATATGTTAGCAGGTACGGTTGTGGTTGAGAAAAACGCCGGCTCCACATTTGGCGCTGCAATGCGTGGCGGCGATCTTGTTTGTCTGGGCTCGGTTGGCTCGCGAACAGGAATTGATATGAAAGGTGGAACAATAATTGTTGGAGGCGACACTGGCGCTTACTCTGGATTTATGATGCAACGAGGCCGGATGGTTATCTGCGGAAATGCCGGGAAAAACCTCGGCGATTCCATGTATGATGGTATGATTTTCGTTGGCGGCACCATTCGCTCGCTCGGCGTCGATGCGGTGGAAGCCGAGTTAACCGACCTTGATCGCACGTGGCTCACGCGAAAACTTCGACAATATGGTCTTTTGCCGGAGAAGGGTGTCGATCATTTTAAAAAGATCGTCGCTGGTAAACAGCTTTGGAATTACGACAATCTTGAGCCGACCGAGAAAAAGCTCGTTCTTTGACGTTACGGATTCGTTTCCGTAAGCAATAACTATCGAATGGAGTTCTTTTCGTAAGCAATAACTATCGAATGGAGTTCACAGATGGCCGATGGTGATCTCATCCGCACAAAAAAGCCTCTCTCGCGTAATCGCTACATCCTAGGACGTAGTTTCGTCTTTCCCCCGCACGTCATTGACGACATTCATATAAAGGCCGAGCTTGGGCGATATCGGATGCGGGGTTTTTCAATTTTTAAAAAGATTCCGCATTGGGATGATCTTACATTTTTACCGGGTACCTTGACCCGATTCGTAATTGAGGGCTATCGTGAAAAATGCGAGACCCGGACGGTAATCGGACCACGTGCAAAGCGATCAATTGTTCTTGATATTCCAATTTATATCACTGGAATGAGTTTTGGAGCGCTCAGCTATGAAGCGAAAATCGCTCTTGCCCGGGGCGCGTCGATGGCAGGAACTGCCACATGTTCTGGTGAGGGCGGAATGATTCCCGACGAACGGCGATATTCAACAAAATGGTTTTACCAATGTATTCAGTCGCGCTATGGGTTCAACCCTCATCATGCAATGCTTGCCGACGGGATTGAGATTTTCATCGGTCAGGGCTGTAAGGTCGGTTTAGGCGGGCACCTGATGGGCCAAAAAGTTACTGACCAAGTCGCTGAAATGCGTTCGTTACCAGCAGGAATCGATCAACGTTCGCCTGCTCGGCACCCTGATTGGCTTGGTCCAGACGATTTGGCACTTAAAATTAGGGAACTCCGCGAGGCGACCGATTGGCAAATTCCTATTCAGCTCAAGCTCGGTGCAGCGCGCGTTTATGACGACGTGCGAATGGCTGTGAAATGTGACCCTGATTCGATTTATATCGATGGAATGGAGGGGGGAACGGGAGCCGGCCCTCATTTAGCCACAGAGGACACCGGAATTCCCGGAATAGCAGCTATCCGTCTCGCCCGGAAGGCAATTGACGATCTTGGTAAGCGCGGGGAGATTTCCCTCGTCTACGCGGGCGGTATTCGTAATGGTGCGGATGTTGCCAAGGCGCTTGCGCTCGGTGCGGACGCGGTTGCGATCGGGCACGCCGCCATGATGGCTTTGAACTGTAATAAGGACATTCCAGAGGCTGATTACGAAAAAGAAATTGGCGTTGAGCCGGGGTATTGCTACCATTGTCATACGGGACGGTGCCCGGTGGGCGTGGCAACGCAAGATCCAAAACTCCGCGCGCGTCTTAATCCGGACGAAGCGGCCGAAAGGGTCTACAATTTCTTGATTACGCTTACGATGGAGGCGCAGATGTTTGCGCGGGCCTGTGGCAAGACGAATATCCATTCGCTCGAGCCAGAGGATCTAGCTGCCTTGACAATGGAGGCCTCGGCAATGGCGGGTGTTCCGCTCGCAGGAACAAATTACACCGTTGGAATCGACGATTACCACCATTTTTAAGCTGAGGAAAATATCAAGTCTCGGAGACGTCCAATGGCCGGAAGCCAATATCGTGGTTCGACGATCGAGGATATCGACCAATTTCTGAAAGACGCGGAGGGCTTGGTCAGCGAGCGCGAGAAGGAGATTGGGCAGCACATCGGATATCGGTATGATGTAAATCTGCTTCCTGATTACTCACGTCTGACGCCTTTTCTCAAAAAATATATGGAGATCATGGGCTGGGATGACCTCAATTGGCTCGAAGACGTTCACATGGGCTATGAAGAGGGCCATGCCGCAGTTTTCGATCGTAACATTAACGGCTGGGTTCGGGTTCCTGATTCAATTAAGTTGCCAGACAATCAACAAGACAGAGACATGATCGCGCGGGAACTGCTGATCAAATTCCAGATGTCACCGCGCCACCCGCTTGTCCAGCTGCGTCAAGCCTATGCGAAGTTCTGAAAAATGGGAACTTGTTTGGTTGCGCGTTTTTTTACGTTCCAATCATCGGTCTTGACGCGTTTCCGGGCTTGTAAGGAAAGTTAGTCCCCTCGCCATCATCCAGGGAGGGACATGGACATGTTTCATGAAGATCGGCAGAGCGCTCATTTGGGTCTGCGTCGTGATCGATCTGAGGCGATCCGCCTTGGTTTTCTTCGCTGGCAATGCCGTGTGCGACAAATGATCATGCGGAGCGATGCTGGTCGCCCAGGACCTGGAATAATGCCGGCTGTCACTCTCTCGGGCAGCACGGAAGCAGCGGGACGCATCATTACCGTGATGACGCGGAAGCCAGCCTTCGATCTTACACCGGAACTCAGACATATTGCGCGTCGGACGCAAGATCCGGCGATGCGACGCGACGCAGCGCTGCAATTTCTCGCTGCAAGCTATTATCAACAGCCGAACGAATTTTCCGATACGCTGACGGCAACGTTTCCGCCATTGTCGGCGCTTGCCTCGGCGATGGTAAAGGCAAAAGAAGTACAACTTGAGTTCGATTGCTTCAGTCAGAAATTTTCAATTTCGGCGCGCGTAGAGCTGCTAGCGCCCAGCGATCCGTGCTGGCAGGCGACCTGGTGGCACAATTTTTTGTTCAATCCGAATTTGCCTGCAAACGTTTTAATCTTGGCGTTCGTTCCCGATTGGGATCGCTCAACCGCCGATCCAGAACCATCGACAGCGTTCAGTCCCGACCGGAATTGAGAAGTCTGAGCAACAGGGAGAGGCATGATGAAGAACACTCGGGTTGCCGTGATTGGGGCGGGTCCTTCCGGAACTGCGGTTCTGCGCGCCTTCCAATCCGCGCAAGAGAAAGGGACGGAAATCCCTGAAATTGTCTGTTTTGAAAAGCAAGATGATTGGGGTGGCCTGTGGAATTACACGTGGCGGACCGGACTTGATGAATACGGTGAGCCTGTGCATTGTTCGATGTACAGATATCTTTGGTCGAACGGGCCGAAAGAAGGCCTTGAGTTTGCCGATTATACCTTCGACGAACATTTTGGGAAGCCGATTGCCTCTTATCCCCCGCGGGAAGTTCTCCGACATTACATCGTTGGGCGTCTTTTGAAGGCGGGTGTGCGGCCTTGGTGTCGGTTTCGGCACCCGGTGCGATGGGTCACCTACGACGAGCGCAGCGGGAAGTTCCGCGTTACCGTCGAGGATCTACGTGCAAAGCGCATCTACACAGAGCCTTTCGATTATGTCATCGTCGCCACCGGTCATTTTTCGACACCGAACGCTCCGGAGTTTCCTGGCTTTGATACCTTCAATGGCCGAATTCTCCATGCACACGATTTTCGGGACGCGCTCGAATTTAAAGATAAGGACATTTTGGTGATCGGCTCGAGCTACTCGGCCGAGGATATTGGATCGCAATGCTGGAAATACGGCTGCCGTTCGGTAACATCGTGTTATCGGACGAAGCCGATGGGCTACAAATGGCCGTCGAACTGGGAGGAGCTTCCTCTGCTTGACCACGTCGAACCAAATAGCAATTTCTGTGTTTTCAAAGACGGCACGCGGAAACGGATTGACGCCATCATTTTGTGTACCGGGTATCTTCATCATTTTCCGTTTATGGAAGAAGGATTGCGGCTGCGGACGGCCAATCGGCTGGCAACAACGGATTTGTACAAAGGCGTGGTTTGGGTCAATAATCCGAAACTCTTTTACATTGGCATGCAAGATCAGTGGTTTACATTTAATATGTTTGATGCCCAAGCCTGGTGGGTGCGGGACGTGATCCTTGGGCGTATTACGGTGCCCCAAGATCCTGATGTCTTAACTGCGGATTGGCGACGGCGGCAAGCCGAAGAGGAAGCCTCGACCGACCCGATCGGATATCAAGGCGACTATGTCAAAGAGTTGATTGCAGAGACTGATTATCCGTCGTTTGATGTCGACGGCGCCTGTCAGGCCTTCTACGAGTGGAAGAAGCACAAAAAAGAAGATATTATGGGATACCGCGACAATTCCTACCGCTCGGTGATGACGGGCAAGATGTCACCAAAGCATCACACCCGCTGGGTGGAGGCGATGGATGACAGCATGGAGGCCTATCTTCGGGATTAGCGTCGTTTACCGGATCGACGCGCGATGAGGGGCGCATCGCATGGGCTATTTTGTTCCCTTCGAACAAACGCTGATGAGAGGGCAGGTGCGGGTACCTGCCTTCCCTGTCCTCCCGTTTGGGGTCGAGCGTTATCCGATCCCGGGCGGTGGATCGCGTGCAGTCGAAGTGCAAGCGGGTGATGAGATCTGGATTGTAGATCGCGAGGGTCTGCAAAGGGCGGAGCTTGTCCTTTTTTCCTCTGACGGACGCAGCGAGGCGGCATTTCTTGGCGCACGCGCAGCCGGGCCGCCCACAGGATTGATCGAGTCCCTTTATGCCGATGCCTCAGGACGGCGGGTGCAGGCCAAGCTCCGCGCTTTGGGTTTTGATCTCGGACGCGCAGAAGCAATTCGTTTGTTTGAGGAGGGCTCACGTCCTGGGGAAACCGCCACGCTTCAGGTCGGAACGAATGGGTTGCTGATTGTTGCCGCGCCAGGGGGCGCGATGGACCCGGGCGCGCAAAATCCGCCAACCGAAATTTTACTCTATATTCGTCGTGCCAATCCGCGGCCAAGCAAGGGAGGACACGCGCCGCCCGAGCCACTGGCGGACCCGCTTCTTGACATCAACATTCAGCCCGGGGTGGCGAAAGCCTATGAGGTGCGGGCCGGGCAATACATCCAGATCCTCGATGTTCAGGGGCGCGAATGCTCTGATTTTCAAGCGTTCGCCTTGCGCGCGCTGGACCGTGGGCTCGAGCGCGAAATTGATCCCACCACAACGCGAAGCCTTTCTGGGCGCCTTTATCCCGAGCCTGGACTTTTTGCAAAATTTTGGACGGTTGATCACGAACCTTTGGTCGAGATTGTGCAGGATACCTGCGGGCGTCATGATACCTTTGGCCTCGCCTGCACCGCCCGCTATTATGAAGACTTAGGCTACCCCGGCCACGTCAATTGTTCTGACAATATCAACCGGGCGCTCGCGCGCTGGGGGGTCAGGGCGCGCGCAGGCTGGCCGGCAATTAACTTCTTTTTCAACACGATGCTGGACCAGACGCACGCACTTGGGATGGACGAGCCCTGGTCGCGCCCCGGGGATTATGTTCTCTTGCGGGCCCTGACCGATCTTGTCTGTGTGTCAACGGCCTGCCCCTGCGATGTTGATCCCGCAAATGGCTGGAATCCGACCGACATTCAAGTGCGCGTCTATGATCGCAACGAAGACTTTCGTCCTTCGAAGGGTTTCCGGATGACACCGTCAAGCCCGGTGCAAGCGACAAAAAATTCGCCCTTTCATGCCTGTTTCGCGCGCTACACGCGGGATTTTGTCGAAACGAATGGGTATTGGTTGCCCCGCCAAATCACCCAACACGGCACGATTGCCGAATATTGGGCATGCCGCGAACGCGCGGTCATCTTCGATCTCTCCGCGCTGCGGAAATATGAAATCTTGGGGCCTGATGCCGAAGCGTTGCTGCAATTTTGTCTGACCCGTGACGTCAAGCGGCTTGCAGTCGGGCAGGCTGCCTACACCGCCGTTTGCTACGAACACGGCGGCATGCTGGACGATGGACTCATTTACCGCCTTGGGCAGAACAATTTTCGATGGGTTGGCGGCTCAGATCTTTCGGGACTCCATTTTCGCGACGTTGCAGCTGAGCGCGGCCTTGACGTCTATGTCAAAACATCGACAGAACAATTATGCAATCTGTCGGTGCAGGGGCCACGCTCGCGCGATATCCTGCGACCCCTCGTGTGGACCGCGCCAACCCAACCTAGCGTTGACGAACTCGCTCCCTTTCGCTTTGCCATCGCGCGCATCCGAGCCTTCAACGGGACCCCAATCATCCTGAGCCGAACCGGATATACGGGCGAACTTGGCTACGAGATCTTCTGCCACCCAAAAGACGCCGAGGCAGTCTTTGAGGCGGTGATGGAGGCGGGTGAGCCCTATGGTTTGATCCCAGCTGGGCTGGCCGCGCTTGATATGCTGCGCATTGAGGCAGGCCTTGTCTTTGCTGGGGCCGAGTTCACCGACCAGACTGATCCGTTCGAGGCTGGAATTGGCTTTACCGTCCCGCTCAAGACAAAGACCGACGATTTTATCGGGCGCGCCGCGCTCCAGCGACGCGCCGCATATCCGCAGCGGCGCCTTGTGGGCCTTGAGATTGCGGGCAATATCGTGCCGGCACGAGGCGATGGCCTTTATGTCGGGCGCGCTCAAGTCGGCGTGGTGACCTCGGCTGTGCGCTCCCCGATCCTTGGTAAGGTCATCGCGCTTGCCCGCGTAGACATCTCTTATGCCGCCGAAGGGACCACACTCGAAGTCGGTCAACTCGACGGTCAACAAAAGAGATTGCCCGCCACCGTGGTACGCACGCCACATTTTGACCCAGAAAAGAAGCGCGTCCGGGGCGATTATTCGTAAAACAGCCTTCGCCATCGGATTTCGCCACCATGGTGAACGTCTGCCGACACTTCGCCGCTATGCCGATTGAACCAGCGCGAGCCCGCGCGACTTATGCTTTTTTGATCCTGCCGGGCTTTCCAATGGGGTGCCTGACATGGGGAATTGAACCTCTTCGCGCCGCCAATGAGATTGCCGAGCGCCCCATCTTCCGCTGGCTCATCGTTGGTGAGACCACAAGCCCTGTTTCGGCGAGCGCGGGTTTTGCTTTCGCGCCCGATGTTACGCTCGATGCCCTCTCGCGGGTCGATGCGCTTTTCGTTCTGTCAAACCCGCAAGGGCTTCTGACCGACGCCCGCCGCGCCTATGCCCGGCTGCGCCGGCTTGACCGTGACGGCGTCATTCTCGGCGCTTTCAGTGGCGGCGTCTTTCCGCTTGCGCGCGCAGGGCTTCTCGACGGCTATCGCGTAAGCGTGCATTGGTATTACGAAACCGCCTTCCGGGCCGAGTTCCCCACGGTGCTCCCGTGTGAAACCATGATCACCATCGACCGACGCCGGCAAACAGCCGCAGGTGCCAACGCAGTCTTGGACCTGATGTTGCACCATGTCGCACAGCTCACGGATCCGGGAATTGCAACCGAGGTGGCTTGCTGGTTTCAACACCCCCTCGCACGCGTTGAAAACCTTAGCCAACGGCGCCCCGGGATCAGGTCCGCGATCACTGACGACATGTTTCCTGAAGCGGTTGCCCGCGCCATTCGCCTTTTCGAGGAAAATATTGAGTTCCCCGTGCAGATCGCCGAGGTGGCCCGAACGCTTCAGGTCTCGGAACGCCAACTTGAACGCGCCTTCAAACGCGCAACCGGCCTGAGCCCGCTTCGATATTACCGGATGCTCCGCATGCGAAAGGCGCGTCAGCTCGTGCTTTTTTCGTCTCTTTCGGTCAGCGAAATTGCCCTGGCAGTTGGGTATTCGTCTTCCGGTCGCCTTGTGCACCATTACCGAGAGGCCTTTGGGATCTCCCCGCGCGAGGAGCGCGCGCGACGCATGTGCCCGATTCCGGATGAACAGCGTCTCGAACTCGCCTCATAACGAGCCTCGCCCGTGCCATTGCCTCCCGTGAAACTTGGTCAGGCGTTTCCAGGGCCATGGCATGCGTTATGCGTAGCCCAAGTGCTTATAACCCCAAGGGGCTCGGCAAGACGCTGAGGAAGCGGTTTCTAGACACCCCTCGAATGGGCCGGCGGGTGGATCGCGACGCGTGAGCCTCGGCAAGACGCTGAGGAATCGGTTTCTAGATACCCTCCTTCACCTGGTGATCAGAAGACGCCCCGCTTCACCGCCGAAGAGGCCGAGGCGCGGCGAGAGCGCGCACAATCCTTCACCGGGTGATCAGAAGACGCCCCGCTTCACCTGGTGATCACAATAAGTCTTGCGCGCGGTGCGCTCTGTGCCGACATTTGCGTTCTGGAAAAAAGAATGAACTTGTGCGCTCTCGGGCGCATGAATACGTTCGAGATCGAGAATGCGTGCTCGCGTCAACACCTGCCGACGAGCGCGCCAACTTTCCTCACGCGGCCGCCCGCCTGTTCGATGCTTCCGGCACGGCCGTCAGCGAGCTCTGGCGCAAGGCGCTTTGCGGATGACGCTTCTCTTGTTGGTCTGCCCCTGCCCCGCGGGCAACAAGGCAACGTGCGGCGAGTTTGGGTGCCATCCCCCAAAGCCGCCGCTTTGGAAAGCGGTGACCGAAACGCGTTTTGTGCTTTTTCGGCGAAAAATCGTCTTCTGGCCGCAATCCCTTCATCGCAGGCAGCTGTGCCGTTCGAGCACAAAGGTGCCGTCAAAATTCGACCCGTAAGTCTACAAGTCGGTCGGTTCTTGGCTTGTTGAGATAAAGGAGAACCGCCAAGCTCGCGACCGTGAGCAAAAGACTCGACAAGAAACGGGTTCAACGATGCGTAGCGAAGCGCATGTGGTGGTGATTGGGGGCGGCGTCATCGGCTGCTCAATCCTTTATCATCTGACAAAGCTCAACTGCTCGGAGGTTGTGCTCTTAGAGCGCGATGAACTGACCTCAGGGTCAACCTGGCACGCGGCGGCAAACTGGCATGGCCTGCACGACAATACCACGATCTCGCGTCTGCAGCATTACACCATGCAGCTTTACAAGGAGCTCGAAGCCGAAACGGGGCAAGGCTGCGGCATCTTTCAACCGGGCGCGTTGTACCTTGCTCAGACCGAGGCGCGCGAGCATCAGCTTCGGCTGCAAGCCGCCAAGGCGCGGCGCTATGGCATCGCCTTCTACGAAATCACCCGCGACGAGGCGGAACGCCTGCACCCGCTCGTCGATTTTGACGGGATCCGCTGCATCATGTTTGAGCCGGCCGCGGGCAATGTCGACCCCTCAGGGGTGACGGCTGCTTATGCCGCAGCGGCACGGGCACGCGGAGCGGAAGTGCACCGTTTTACGCCTGTTACGGCGATCCGTTTCTTGCCGGATGTGGGCTTTTTGGTCGAAACGCCGAAAGGGAACATCCGTACGCGATGGGTTGTCAATGCCGCGGGCCTCTGGGCACGTGAGGTTGCCCACATGGTTGGCATTAGCTTGCCGCTGATTCCAACCGAACACCAATATTTTGTCACCGAGACAATCCCCGAAATCGCTGCGCTTGGCCGGCGTTTGCCCTCAGTCGCTGACCGCGATGGCGAATATTACATGCGTCAA